>ERZ795044.81-NODE-81-length-73844-cov-8.669070_pt1 | contig 73844 bp, 79 predicted proteins | sample MGYA00375128_ERZ795044 | MGnify/ENA primary metagenome ERZ795044 (study PRJEB30173, sample SAMN05720213) | anaerobic digester metagenome | isolation source: active sludge of municipal wastewater-treating anaerobic digesters | place: USA | collected 2014-12-22 ...
TCTTTTTTTCCGATTAATTGTGGGTAAATATTAACAATATCATCCCATGTTTGATTCGTGTTGGTACCATTTGGTCTAGGTGTTATCATGTAAGGACCATTATTACTTCCGGTTGAACTATTCATATTACACACGTTAATAGTGGAAATATAATATCTGTGATCTTCTTGGTAATTTCTATTAAGAACGATATAATAAACACTATAACTTCTATATGTTGCGTATAAATTACGACCTTCATTTGAGCCGGGATAATCATTATTACCAATACACCAGTTCATACCACCATATTGTGCAACTAAAATACGTTGTAAACGACCTAATGCAATTGCTTCATCTTTTCCTGTTATTCTATAAACTGTAATTCCATTTTCATTAATAATACGATTATGTGGTGACTCCCATTTTTTTAACGCATTTGCTTTTCGTATTTCAGGTGTATCACCCTCTATTCTAAAATCCATAAATGGTGTTGATTGAATTGTACCAGTAACATCCATAAAGAATTCTATTTCTTCCCATCTATAATTTTGTATATCTCTGATTTTAGATATATCCATAAGGATTGGTTTTAAATGAGGAAATCTAACTACAAGAGACGTTATTTCGGGTAAATTTATATAATCAGGATGTTTTTCAGGGTCTTTATAAACACGTAATCCGTTTTTTCTGTTATTAAAAAACGTAATAGCGGCATCAGCATCGCCATCGTCCAATGCTGGGTTTTCTTCTTTCCATTTTGCTATAATTTTTGCATGTGGAGAAACTTTTTTCTGGCGTGCTTTTTGATTTTGACGTTCAATATCATCAGGACGATCATCGGAATCGTCTTCTGGTTGTTCGGGTTCATCTTCTGGTGGTTCATTCACATTTACTGGCTGATTGGGTAAATCCGGTTCAAACTCCCCATCTGGGTCGTTTTGTTGTTCTAATAGTAATTCCCAAAATAATTTTTTAATTCTCATAACAACTATATTTTAAATTCCCGTCCCGTATTTACGACGACATTTTTTCCATATTTTATTCTCTTCAGGTGTTAATGTGCTCTGAGTATTATATCCCCAAATTCCATCCGCCACAATATTAGCCCCTTTTTTCTTTTTTTCTTGCTGGAAAAGAATCAATGCTCTTGTTGTGTCCTTATCCATTTGACCGTTAATTTTTAAATTGGCTCGTGAAATTTGGTTTAAAAAACATTGAACAGTAGCCGCTAGAGAAGCATCTTCTGTTTGTTCTTGGATGATTGAATCCACAACCATTTTCACTTGTTTCTCAGTTAAAATATATTTTTTCATTTTTATTTTTTTTTATCTTAAATTAAAAACATATCTTCCTTTACCGACATCTTTAATATCTATACCAGTACTTTCTTTAAATGTTTTTATTATTGCTTCATCACCACCATGACGATATAAATCTTTAAGTATATCGAATAATGTTATTTCATCAAGGCCGGTCCTGCTAAGTATTTCAGCAAGTCCCTCTAAATTATAGACTTCCTGATTTTCTAGTAAAACATCGTTACATTCAATTATGTTGTTTACCAGTGTTTTTACCTGTGATTCCGTAAAAATATACTTTTTCATATAATGATAAATATTAAATAATTTGGATTTGTAATAGTTACAATATGTTTAATTTTATTTATATTTATTCAAAAAACGAAATGTTACACACATTACGAGGATTTGAATTAATAACATATCAAGATAAGTTGTATTATGTTTTTCGAAAAGTGAATAAAAATTCAATTAAAGATGGTCATATTAATGACATTAAAGAATTTTGGCGTTGTGATATTGTTCTTAAAAAAAGAAATAATGAAGATGATATGCTATTGTTTCTAGTTGAAATTCCAGATGCTATTATTATTGAAGATCGGGAGAAAACTGAGACTATTTAGTTTCTTTTTTTCTAATAGTTTTTTTCGGATTTTTTTCTTGGGTCGATAAATTATTTATTACATCAAAATTTTTTAAAACATCATTTAGTATTGCTGCAAATTCATAATTTTCGTTTTCTTCATTTTTTTTGCGAAATAATGTTATAACTTGATTTAATTCAGCATCACTTAATTTGGAAATTACTTTTGTTCGATTTTTTATTAAACTTAAAACTGTAAATAGAACAGCCAATTTTTTTTCGTTGGTTAATGTAAAATATTCGTTAATGTTTATTGCTGATAATATGTGATTTGTTGTGGATGTTAAAAATGACATAAAAGACGGATGGTTAACATTAATTTTCATAACGAAACTTTTTTATAAATATTTTTATGAACATATTGGAGACAAATATAATTAAAAAAAGGAGAAATCAAATGTTTTCCCCTCTTTTTTTTTATGAAAATAGTAAAACTATCGTCCCCATTTTTTTCTCTGAACAATCTGGGCAATAATCCCATATACACTTAAATCCTGAAAAGTATCACCAATAGTTTCTCCAACATGATCTTGTCTACCAAGAACGACTAATTGCTTAATTCTTTGAATTTTATCATTCATTCTGAAAAACAATCCTGTTAAAGATAATTTTACATCATCGTCTGTGGTTAACAATGTTCCTACTGAAATATTTGATGGGTCATAATTAAGTTGTTTGCGACAGAATAAATCGTATTGGTCCCACATAATAGATTTAAATTCTTGAGTCATTTCTGGGTAAATCTTTTCACATTCTTTTACTGCTGACGATTTTTCTTCCATAATTTGATTTTTTTATATTAAAATAAAATATATTGGAAAAAAACAACAAAACCAAATATTTATAAAAAAACTATTCATATGGCATCAGAAAAATCAAAAACAAAAGAAGCCCATCCAGGGAAATCAGAACAGCCAAAATATAGACAGTTGGTTAGAATGTTATCATTCAGAATCGTTCCAATGTATTATAAAAAAATTGAAAAAGTTGCTAATAGTCAGAAAACAACCGTTTCTGCTCTTATTAGAAGATATATTAAAGAAGGTATGATGAAAGATCTGGAATTAAGAGGAGATGATCCCGATTTCAGAATTGAATAGTTATTTATCGAATCTGCGTCTTGCAGCGTCGGTAATAAAAACATATTGAGCGTATCCAATAAAATCGCTCAATTTTTTTGCACCCGAATAACTCATAGCAGATCTAAGATAATCTTTAAAGTTTTCTGTCCATTGTTCTAGAGAGTTTTCAACTTTTTGATATTTTGTAATACCTTCAGCAGTTACCAGTTGTGTTTTTCCCCAACTTCTTTGAACAGCTTTTGTACTCATACCACGGTATTTCTTTTTAATTGGAAACCCCCATTTCCATAATACTTCGGATAGTTTATTATGTATTTTTACACCCCACAAATAATTATAACCCGCAGATTCGATTGTTTTATTAAAAATTGAACCTATCATAACATAATCCGCACCTAGGGCTAGGGCTTTAATGACGTCAGAATAATTCTTCATGCCACCATCAGCAACAATTTTTGTTTTTAATTTATATTCTTTTTGTAACTGTCGGCATTCAGCAATTAATGAACCCATAGGATAATTGATTGAAACATTTGCGGCTGTTGTACATCCGGCGCCCGTGCCAATTGAACATCTAACATAATCTGCCCCAGCTCGTGCTAAATTCACATATGTTTTAGGATTTGCTACATTACCAACCATTAATTGAATATTTGGCCAAAATTTTTTAATATCTTTAATGATATCAAGTAATTTTTTCATATGACCATTTGCTATATCAATTAAAACATGTTGGTGATTATAAAAGCAAGATTTATATGGTAACATCGCTTCACATCGGTAATCATCTAGTTGTTTTTCTATTTCATATAAACCAAATGACTGAAAATATGGCTTTTTCCCATAACCGACAATATGTTGTAAAGGTAATATATGTTGTCCTCTTGGTAAACATGGTATTATACCATTATCAATAAATTTTTGATAGTTATTTTTGGAAACAACAGTATCCATTGGTGCAGCCATTAATGGTAACATCTGATAATTATAATCCCATTTTTGTGTTATTTTACATTCTTTTCTACTATTAATATCACTACTTTCTGTTGGTATTATAACAATATCATTTAAATCGAATTTCATGTCATCCATTTTTCAAAATTTTAACAAATACAAATATAAGAAATTTAAACAACATAAAAAAATTATTGGGTTATTTTTGATTGTACTTTAATAATATCGTAATATTTCGTATATTAATCACAATAAAAATATAATATCAAATGGTATGAAAAAAAACAAAATTTTTATTCAAATTGCATCCTATAGAGATCCTGAATTACTTCCGACATTAAGAGATTGTATTGAAAAAGCTAAATACCCCAAGAATTTAGTTTTTTCTATTGCATGGCAACATTCTCCTGAAGATGCGTGGGATAATCTTGATGAATTTAAAGATGATAAGAGATTTAAAATTATCGATATTCCCCATTTGGAATCTGAAGGTGTGTGTTGGGCGAGAAATAAACTACAAGGACAATATGATGATGAAGAATATACCCTTCAATTAGATTCACATCATAGATTTATTCAAAACTGGGATGAAGAATTAATAAAAATGTATAAACAATTGAAAGAAATGGGGCACGAAAAACCATTAATCACTGGTTATATTCCATCATATGATCCTGATAATGATCCTGGAGGAAGAATAAATGAACCTTGGATAATGCATTTTGATAGATTTTCACCGGATGGTATATTACATACAATGCCAGACACAATTGATGATTATAAGGATCGAACGAGACCTATACCAGCAAGGTTTTATTCTGCTCATTTTGCGTTTACAACTGGTGATTTTGTAAAAGAAGTACCACACGATCCTAATTTTTATTTTCATGGTGAAGAACATTCCATAAGTGCCCGAGCATATACTTGGGGATATGATTTATTTCACCCTGTTAAAACAACAATTTGGCATGAATATACTAGACGTGGTAAGAAAAAACAATGGGATGATGTAAGTACGTGGTATATAAAACAAAATGGTTCTATTGAAAGATGTCAGCAGTTATTCTATATGAAACCGAGAACACAAGATTTTGGCATTTATGATTTCGGTCCGGTCAGAACATTAGATGATTATGAAAAATATGCAGGAATTTCTTTCCAAAAAAGAGCCGTTCAACAATATACTATGGACAAAAAACTTCCTCCTAATCCAATTTTGTCTAATGAAGAATATGAAGCGTCGTTTGTTAAAATTTTTAAACATTGTATTGATGTTGGTTATGATTTGGTTCCAGAAAAAGATTATGATTTTTGGGCAATAGCATTTCATGATGAACAAAATGAGACCATGTTCAGGCAAGACGCAGATGAAAACGAAATACGGGGATTTTTTAATGATCCGGACAAATATTGTAAAATTTGGAGACAATTTGAAACTTCAAAACAACCGGCATATTGGGTGGTGTGGCCACATAGTAAATCAAAAGGCTGGTGTGAAAGATTAACAGGAAATATCGGATAAAACATGATAAAAACAGAAAAAAAAACAGAAGAATGGGTTGAGGTTGAGGAATATCACAATAAAACGATTTTTGTACATCTTCCAGCTTACAGAGAACCCGAATTAGTACCCACAATAAAAAGCGCTTTAGAAAATGCTGATAACCCAAAACGAATACATTTTGGTATTTGTAGGCAATACAACCCCGAAGATGGTTTTGACAATCTTGATGAGTTCAAGAACGATAAACGAGTTAAAGTACATAATATGCTCTATACAGAAGCTAAGGGTTTACCATATGCTAGAGCAATTATTAATGATACACTTCTTGAAGATGAAGACTTTGTGTGTCAATTAGATTCTCACCATCGATTTATAAAAGGTTGGGATACTCTTTTACTTACTTGGTATTATCAACTTAAAGAAGAGGGTTATAACCCGTTAATTTGTGGTTATTTACCTTATTATGATCCTTTCAATGACCCCAAAGCAAGAGTTATGGAACCCTGGTTATCTGAAGCTGCAAGTTTTTATCCTTTTGGTACTATTTTTATAAGACCAAGAGGTATTCCAAATTGGCAATCTTTAACGAAACCATTTCCCGCACGTTTCTTATCGGGGCATTTTGCTTTCGGTCCTAATAAATGGGCAAGAGAAGTTCGTCATGACCCAGATATTCTGTTTAGTGGCGAAGAAATTAATCTAACTGTAAGGTCATTTACTCATGGATATGACTTATTTCATCCACATAGATGTGTTATATGGCATGCAACTATGAGAACAGAACGAAATGGTATATTACTTTGGGATGACCAATATAAAAAGGGGGATTACACGTTTGGCCCAAAACAGGATAAAGCTCGAGCCAAGATTAGACAATTACTTAGAACCGAAGATAACGGTTTTGATTTGACAGGTTATGATATTGGTACTGTAAGAACAATACGAGACTATGAAAAGTATGCGGGAATACATTTTAAGAAGAAATCGTTCCAAAAATATACATCAGACTGTAAATTTCCGCCAAATCCTGTTATAGAAAATGAAGAAGAATGGGAAAATTCTTTCATGTTTTCCTTTTATCACCTAGTTAATATAGAAAGGCATCAATTACCTGCTAATGATTATCGTTTCATTCTAATTGCATTTGATGATGAAAATGGAATAGGTATTTTTAGTAAGTCGATTGAAGGTCCACAATTAACTGATTTTATGATAAACGGGAAACCCATTCATTATGAAGAAATGTTTCTAACAGATAAAAATCCGTCTAGGGTTGTTTTCTGGGGGTATAGTGATACGCGTGGATGGGCTGAAAGAGTAGAAATTAAGATTTAATTATGATTAACATATCGTTTTATGGGTCACATAATGCCAGTTATGTTGTAGAAAAAGACGGTAACATTGAATTGGTATTAGAAGTCGAAAGATTTCTCAATTATAAGAATGGTGGTATCGCACAGTATAAATGTCCAAGATATTCGGATATATTGTTTTATGCTAAATACATTTCGAAGTTCTTAACAGAATATTTCAACGTAAAAGAGTTTGATAATTGTTATTATCTTAGCACACAGGTTGTCTTAGAAAAATATTATCATTTGGAACGATATATTCCTGCTAAGAATTATATTCAGAATATCCATCATCATCAAGCGCATGCCGCGGGTTCTTTTTATCAATCACCATTTCAGGATGCGTTGATTTTTAGTTTTGATGGTGGCGGTGATGATGCTTTCTTCTGTGTTTACATTGGAAACAGAGAAACGTCTGTTAAACCAATAAAAGTTATTTTTAATCCTACAAAACCTAATATTCATTACGATTTGGGATTTCCTTATATGGTTTTTGCCCATTATTTAAATGATATAAAACATGAAGACATATCTGAAGGTAATTTGGTGTATCCAGGTAAAATAATGGGACTATCTTCATATGGAACTGTTCGTCAGGAATGGCTACCTTATTTTATCGACTTTTATAAATCAGGACCTAATGGCGGATATACTGATGGAAGATTGAACTTTGAATTCAATATGGATGATTTAGGTAAAAAAATTGGTGTTAGCTTTGATATAAATAAAAGGCTTGAAGGAGAATTAGCTTGGGACATTGCGGCAACATCGCAGAGAGCGTTTGAAGAATGTTTTTTGGAAATAGCAGTTCCTTTTATGAATGAATATTCAAATCTACCTATTTGTATAACTGGTGGATGTGGTTTAAATATTTTACTTAATACCAGGCTGAAACAAGAATTTAATAGACCCATTTTTGTTGGGCCAGACCCAAATGATTGTGGTATTGCATTAGGATTAATGTTGGGTAACCTGAGGCCACAGAAACAAATAGACCTAACATATTCAGGACTACCATTATTAGACATTAATTCTTTATCGCATTATACACATGAAAAAGAATTTTTTAAAACAGATTTCTTTGATGTAGATAAAATCACTTCTGAACTTAATGATGGTAAAATTATAGGAGTTGCGAGAGGAAAAAGTGAACATGGGCCTCGAGCGTTGGGTAATAGAAGTATTTTGTGCAATCCAACAATATCGAATATGAAAGATATATTAAATGAAAAGGTTAAGCATAGAGAATGGTATAGGCCATTTGCCCCTGTTGTTCGACTTGAAGATGTGTCAAAATATTTTGAGTGGGAAGGAGAAAGTCAATGGATGAGTTTTTGTCCAAAAGTTCGTGAAGAATGGAGAGAGAAACTTGTTGCGATAACACATGTTGATGGTACTGCAAGAATTCAGACAGTAACAAAAGAACAAAATGAGTGGTTATATAATATACTAACTGAATTTGAGAAAAAATCTGGAGTTGGTGTGTTATTAAATACATCATTTAATGTTGCAGGAAAGCCGATATTATCAACATTAAAAGACGCTTTTAAAATTTTTGAAGAAAGTGAAATGGATGGTTTAATAATTGAAGATTATTATTTTAAAAAGAAATGAAAATATATTGCACATTACCAATATCACCGTATTACCATCATGGATGGAATGATTTCTTTATAGAAATTTTATTATATCTTAAAGAAACATATAATGCTGACATTATTTCGTCTGATGTTAATCCAGGGTATGTTAAAGAATTTGATTATGATTTACCTGATTGTGAAATGTTTATCTATGACGAAGAGAAAGATATTTTGAAGGGTATAACATGGGCTGATAGACCAGGTTCTGTTTTAGTACCATTTAAAAAGAGAAGTAATCCTGAAGACAGAATTGTATTTTTTCAGACAGCCAATTTCTTTCCAAAAGGATTTAACCCTTTAGATTTTACGTTTAAATTACTTGAAAGCTCTTGGATACCATATGATCCCGCAACTAATTATGATTATTTTTATCATTTAAGAAAATTCATAGGATATGATAAACTAATTGATGAAATGTTTTTTATGGGTAATGACGCTTGGAGATATGACGTGAAAAGATTAAGAGATATTGGTATTTGTAATCCAACTAATCCTAGCTTAAATCATGTCGGTTATATGAGAGAAATGATTAAGTATAAAATTGGATTTGCTTGTCCGTGTGCAGGTGAAGTGGCGTATAGAGATTTCGAATACTTAGCAACGGGTGTTCCAATGTTAAGATTGGAATTTATGACACAATTAAATCCGCCACTAATACCCAATTATCATTATATTGCAGTTGACAGGTCACCGTTTCCGTGGAGTGTAGATAGTGATAGAGAAGGCGGTGAATTATATGTCGAAGCATATAAGAAAAGATTTTTGGAGGTTAAAGATAACATTGATTTTCTTGAATTTATCGCGAAAAACGGAAGAGAATATTATGAAAAATATTCACATCCTAGCGTTCGCCTAAAACATTTAATGAACATTTTAGAATTATGGACTTAATATCAAAAACACTACATTATTTGGGCAAAAATAAAAAGGATTTATTTGTTGTACAAATTGGTGCAATGGATGGTATAACCTTTGATGATACAAGGGAATTTCTCGATATATACAAATGGAAAGCATTACTTATTGAACCAATACCAGAAATATTTGAAAAACTTAAAGAAAATTTTAAAAATGTCGACAATTACATTTATGAACAAAGTGCAATTGTTGAAAATGACGGACCCGTTGAAATGCTAACAATACCATATGATATTATTGAAAAAGAAAATTTACATCATGGATATAAAGGAATGAGTAGTGTGTACCCATTAAAAAATGGTTTTGGTAGTAATTTTCAAAGAGATATTGAAGTTAAAGAAAAGTTTGGTGTTAATATTACTGTACCAGGTATTACATTTAAAACTTTATGTGAAAAACATAATATAAAAAAAATAGATATTTTATTATGTGATGCAGAAGGTTATGATTGGAAAATTTTTAATCAATTGGATTTTTCCAAATATCGCCCTAGTTTCATTCGTTTGGAATTATTGAATTTAACTGAGGAAGAAAAAAAATTAACTATACAAAAATTGGAAGATAACGATTATATTATTGAAACTAATAGTAGTAATATTGATGCAACAGACAAAACATTAATGAATGAAATAATATCAAATACTACTATAAAAGAAGTAACAAAAAATCTTACAGTTGTGACTGGTTTGTGGAATATTGGAAGAAACGATAGAAGTTTTGATCATTATATTGAACGTTTTAAAGAATTTTTAGAAATCCCAGCAAATTTATTCATTTATATACCAAAAGAACTAGAAAATATAGTTTGGGAAAAAAGAAATAAAGAAAATACGTATATTAAAATTGCCGATTTGGATTATATAAAACATATGTATCAACCATTCTGGGGAAGAACACAAGAAATTAGAACCAATCCAAAGTGGTACAATACTACAGGTGAAAACGGCTGGTTAAAAACTAGTCCACAAGCAACCTTAGAGTGGTATGATCCTATCGTACAATCCAAAATGTTCTTACTTAATGATGCTACAATATGGGACCCATTTAATACGGAATATTTTATATGGTTAGATGCTGGTATTACAAATACTGTTGATCTGAATCATTTTAAAAATAATCGAGTATTAGACAAAATAATTCCTTATCTATCTGATTTTTTATTTCTTTCATATCCATATATCGGTACAGATGAAATTCATGGTTTTAATTTAAAGGTTATGAATCGTTATGCTGGCGACGATGTTAAATATGTTTGTAGAGGTGGTTTATTTGGTGGTAAAAAGGAAATCATCAATCAAGCCAATGCCACGTATTACACAACACTAGATCGAACCTTAAATGATGGTTGTTTAGGTACGGAAGAAAGTATTTTTACCATAATGTCATATCGAGAACCACACATATATAGGAGATATATGTTAGATGATAATGGTTTAATAATTAAATTTACACAAGCACTTATAGATAATAACGTTGAATTGGTCCCAGTTTCACTACCCAAAACTATTAAACATAAAATTATAACAAATGGTGATTTAGAAAAGGTAAAAACAAATCTTTATATTTTGACTTTTAACTTTCCAGAACAACTCCAGTTTTTATTAACCAATATGGAAAAAACATCAGAATGGTTAACAAAACCTCATCTTGTTCTTATGGACAATTCAACTGATGAAAATATATCCAATCAAAATAAAGAAATTGCTGAAAAATATAATTTTGAATATGTTTGGTTGGGGCGTAATACTGGAATATGTGGTGGAAGACAATCAGCCTCTAATCATTTTCACGATTCAGATGCAGATTTTATGTTATTTTTCCAAGATGATATGACAATAAATTCAAAAGACTATGAGGGTCAGTTTTGTAGAAATGGATTTAGAAAATATGTTCCGAATTTATATGATATAATTCATAAAATAATGTTAAAAGAAGAATTTGATTTCTTAAAATTATCGTTTACTGAAGTTTATTTTGATAATGATAAAGCATTGCCATGGTATAATGTTCCACAACATATCCGTACTCGTGACTGGCCTGATTATGATAAATTACCAATAACTGGACTTGATCCAAATTCTCCACCAACCAAATATGAACATGTTAAAATTCTAGACGGTTTAGCATATTTGACCGGTGAAATTAATTATTCGGATTGGCCTATGATACAATCTAAGGAAGGTAATAAAAAAATGTTTATTGATACAACATGGGCACATCCATATGAACAAACATGGAGTTCACATATATACCAACTAACAAAAGAAGGGAAAATAAATTCTGGTATTTTATTGGCTTCTCCTATATGGCACGAACGAATAAAATATTATAAACCAGAAGAAAGAAGGGAAAATTAATCTATTTATAGATAAATAAAAACATGAAAAAAACTGTAAAATTACGGACATCTAAATTACCAGGTGCTATTAAAATGGTACTTAATGAAAAAATGGGTGTGCCTGATAATATATATGAAACCGCAGTACAATTATACAATCAAATTATAGAATATCTTTCAACATCAATCTCACCAAACACTCGTATTAATGAAATAAAATTCACATTAAATGGAGATTATCATATTTCAAATTATAATTTTAATTTTGCCAATTTTACAATTACGGTTATTACAGACAATAATGACGATTATGACTATGAACTAGTAAGTACAAACACACAATTGTCACACAGAATAGAAAATTGGAAATTTATTTCGACACGTAAAGATTTGAAGGTAATTGATATTGATTTAATATTAACAGCGCCAGAATATTGGGATGTTGAAAATATTATTAAATATTTAAAAAAGGAAAGATGGAGCATAATATCAACATTAACACACGAATTAAAACATGTATATGATGATCAAGTAAAATTAAGTGTACCGATTCATTATCATTCCGAATATAATACTATTCAAGAAATCAGATTAAATAATATAACCCCGATAAATAGATTTTTGTTTTATTTATATTTTATTCATGAACTTGAAAATTTAGTGAGGCCAAGTGAATTTTATGCTCTTTTAAAAGAAAAAAGAATTACTAAATCACAGTTTAAATCGTTTTTTAATGAATCTGAATTAATCAAAAAATTAAAAAGTATACGAGATTTTAAATTTAATGAGTTGTTCAACGAATTACGTGATTATATACCATTTATTGAAGAATTTATTGATGATGTCATAGAACAAAATGATAATATCCCAGCTCCACCAAATGATATAAGTAATGATGAAAAAATAGATTACTTTTTGAAATTATTTTTTATGTTGTTATTGTCCAAAAAATTTGATAATTATAAAGAATTTATTACACAAAATGTAAATCCATTATCAATATTATTTGGTGGTGATGATTTTGAACAGGCAAATAAAATGATGCGTAAATATTTTTTTCATGTAAAAAAATTTAAAAATTATCGAGATTTTTTTGGATATGAAGAAAAAAGGCTTAACTTAGCAGCCGATAAAATGATTCGTAAACTTGCAAAATTATACGATATGGTAGAACATGACGAAAAATCATCAATTGTTAATTGGGATCTTCATCATAAAATTAACAAAACAGCAGAAAAAACATTGAAAGAGATTAAAAATCTAGCCCGTGAAGGTAAATTAAATTTTACTGTTGAGAAATCCCCATCAAAGAAGTCAGGCAAATCTACTTCTTAATTTCGTCTTTTCCCTTGGATTTCTTCTCAGGTGGTTTTAAACCATCCTTTTTCGTCTTTTTGTCTTGATAATGTTCCATTGTAGCTTCGTAATGTTGTTTACGAATGCTATTTTTTTCTTCCTCAGACATGTTAAATATACTCATGACTATCAACCACATTAGTTATTTTTATTATTTCATTTTTTTTAACCATTAAAACAATACATTTTTCGTATTCTTCTTTTTCTTCAAATATTTTAATTAATTTATTAATTATTTCTGTGCAAAATTCAAGATCATTGTCATATTGAAGAACAGAATTTGATTTAAAATAATTAATTAAATCATCATTGTCAAGCTTATTAAAATAATCATAAATAATATTTATTTCATCATCGGTACATTTACCAATATGAAGAATTCTAACCGCTTGAAGTAAAAAATTTATTGACATCTCAATAATAAATATTCTAAATGATGTAAGTTGCATATTTATAAACATATGAAAATAGTTATTACTAAAGGGCAAGCAGTACGAATACTAAATGAACAATCATTAATGGATGATCCTGAAATTAATCAATATGCTCCAAATTTTGAAAGACTTGTTAAATTATTAAGATCACCCACTCTAAGTGACACATTGGATGCCACAAGAACTGATGGAAATGACAATACTGTAACAGACGTTGAAAAGCAACCAAATCAATATGTTGACACAAACAAAAATTTCAGATTTTTTCAACGAGATTCTGAAACTAAAACATTAGATGACAATGTTATGATGCATCCATTGGGCAAAAAATACCCAATAAGTAGTGAATTTGGTTTACGTAATACAACTGTCGGTGGTAGAGATCATAAAGGTATTGATATTGCAGTAAAATCCGGATCACCAGTCTATGCCCCTTTAGATGGTATTGTTGAAGTATCTAAAGACACATCACCCAACCCATGTGGTGGTCATATTAGGATTAACCATGGTGATGTAATTACAAAATATTGTCATTTAAGACAATTAGTGGTAAGAAAAGGTGAAAATGTAAAAAAAGGACAAATAATAGCTTATAGTGGTGGTGGGAAAAATGATCCTATGCGTGGAAGAGCGACCGGGCCTCATTTACATTATGAAATTTTAAATAAATCAGGAATTGCCATGAATCCGGTATCGGTACAAAAGAATCTGGCTGAAGAAAAAGAAACTAAAAAAAACACATATAGTAAAATTAAAGATTTTGCTGATTTTGTGAGAAAAGAATTGAAAATTAAACACCCACCAACCATTGTTATAACCAACAAAAGAGATGGTCTTAAAACAACAGCAAATTATGATTATGGTAGTGAACAGAAAATAATGAAAGTGTATGCCAAAAATAGAATGTTAGTTGATGTGATGCGTAGCGTTGCTCATGAATTAATACATCACCAACAGTGGGAAAAAGGTTTACTAAAAACACCACCACCCGATATTGGTGGTCCTATCGAAGATGAAGCAAATGCTGTTGCCGGACAATTAATTAAAAAATATGCATTAAAAGATTCAACAATTTATGACGAGTGATTATCTTACTAACGTCAATGTAATTCTCTGATTTATTAATCTATTAAAACTCCGTTCTGGACCATCTAGACTAAATTCAAATTCTGGCACAGTAACATATATCATTGTTGAAGGTGTGACACCATATGGACGTGTTGGGAAATTTATAATATATGAACCACCTATATGTATCATGGTTTTTTTATCAACTAACTGAAAATAATTACGATTCAAATAACCAACATAATACCAATCAAGTATTTGACTTTGATTATTTTTGATTATAAGTTGATTGTAGTCAAATTCCCAAATATAACCTATTTTAAAAAAGTAGCATGCAGGTATGTTGGTGGTATCATTTTTTATTAACCATAATTCGTCTGTTATCGAAATAACATCAAATGGTGAAATCGCATAAAAATCATCGTTAACTACCTGAACATTTTCGGAATATGTTGTTGTTATATTAATTATTTTCCATTCTCCGTTAATATTAAATTGGGTATTTGTTGGTTCATTATATTCTTGACAACCAAAGAAAAATGGTAAAAGTAAAATGATAAATAAAAATAATTGTCTCATTTTTATAATTTTTTCAATGTGAATTTAAAATATTTTTAATTAATAACCAAATAATTCTGTATATAAATATATATTTATGGATGATGAAAATACTTGTAACAGAAAAACAACCTGCTAGTTTACTTGGAAAAAATAAAGAACTGGATGAAGAATCCTCAATGGGTTCACCATCAACTACTAACTTTACTACCAGTTCGTCAAGTAGTTCTGCATCAAGTTCTGATGGATATGGAAGTAGTCCATCTGCTGCGGATTATCCACCATATCCGGATGTTGGTCATTGGGAAACTGGATTGGAACGTGGCCCGGCAAATCAAATTGCCACAAATTCAAAATGGTCTGATGTTGTTGGAAGTAAACTAACAAGAGGTAAAGCAAATCCATTGAAATAATTAAAAATTAATGATATTTATATAAAAATACAAAAATATGGAAAAGTCTCAGGAAAATCTAAATGAATCATTAAATAAAATAAAATACTTAATAAATTATGATTCATCCAAAACACGTATCGAAAATACTGAATCGATAATATCTGAACAAGTTGGAGCAGTTGCTGGGCCTCAAATGGCTGCTAATATAGCCGCCAAGCAATCTCTAAAAATGCCACGAGGCACAAGCAATGAAATTATTGGATCTCGTGGTGAAGCAACAATTAGAGAAATTGACCGTATTGCAGGCAACATTAACTGGGAGCTCAACACCAAAGCTAGCTTAAGAACAGATTCACGAAATATGATCGCAGTATATAATCAATTAAGAAAATTAGCTGGGAAAACATATAAAGGAAAAAGAGCGATTGAAGTGGCTAATGAACAATATCAAAGATATTATAAAAAATCAATATTAGATGATATTGAAAAAAAATCTAAATTAAATTTTCAGGGTGAAGGATATAAGAAATTAATCATTGATTTATTACAGGGTAAAGAAGAACCTGCAACTAGTACCGATCAAACTACATCACCTGATGTAAAACCTGGTGGATCTGGCGGTAATACTGGTGGATATAAATTTGTAATAGGCACGAGCGATGATCCATACAGATATGGAACATTAGGTAGTGGAATTGGATCAATTCAACAGACATTAGGTCTTGCGGCTGATGGAAAATGGGGTCCAAAGACTGATGCTAAAATAAAAGAATTGGCTCCTGAATATGCTAAAGGATTTACAAATGGCGATTTAGTTAAAGTTGCACAAGCAATCAGGGCAAAAACACAACCTGAATCACAACCAATAGCTCGTAGTACTGAGCCTGCTGTTAATCCGAAAGTAGCATCACAGCCATCATCTAAAAGCTTATCACAAGTACCATTGGCTGAGCAAAAAAAAAAGCTAAGTGAACAAACTCGTCCAGGCGAAATGCTTGGCAAAACTGCTGCTGTAACAGGTGGGGCTTTGGCTGCTGGCGGAATCGCTGGCGCTGGAGCTGGCATTGCTGGAAGTACTGCAACAGGTAGTATGGCGGCATTAGGAGTAGGAAGCGTTGTACTTGGGGCAAAATCGGCTTTATTGCCAGCTACAGCTATTACAGCTGTTGGGGGAGGTGTAATAGCAGGGGCAGCCGCTTTAGCGTTAACTCCACTTGTTTTATGGCTAATTGACAAGGATAAAGCAAGGCCAAAAGTTCAAAAATTATTCAAATACGTTGAAGATAATAAAACCCAAATTGACCAAGTTCCAAGAGGATTGAGTGATGAACAAATATGGGACGCTTCTGATCAACTATTCATTGCGATGAAAAGACTTGGTACAAGAGAAAAAGCTGTATATCGTGTATTTGAATCTTTAAAAACAATATCAGACTTATCAGCCTTAATAACATTTTATAATCAGGATAATAAAGTTTCATTAATGAAACAGCTTGATAGGGACTTTAATATGACAAAAGAATGGATGAAAATATATCGTCCGATCAGAAATTTAGTTTTACGTTTTGCTAAAGAAATGGCACAAAATCAACCTGAAACACCTGAAACAAGTGTTGGAGGAGCTGGCGGCGCTGGTGGAACATATAAGTTTGTTGATGGATCAGCTGAAAATCCATATAAATATGGAACTAAAGGTCATGGTATAGTTAAAGTTCAAGAATGTTTAGGATTAAAAGCTGATGGATTATTCGGACCGAAAACTAAATCAAGATTATCATCTCTTGGTCAATCATATGATCAATTTACAAATGAGGATGTTGCAACTATTTGTAAAATGGCTCGTCAAGAAAGATCTCCAATAACTGTTAAAGGAGCTCAGGGTGCGACTGCTGGACCAGTTGCGACTGCTCCAAAATTAACAAAAAATCTAAATATGACATCATTGGCGCCCACAGATAGAATATCAAATGATCGAATGAGAAATATTGTTGGAAATGTGAGGAGAGGTAAGAAATATGTTGGTGAACCACTTAACCCAGAAGAGACCGATTTTGTCAATAATTATATCTCAAAAGCAAGAGAAAAGTAAGAACAACCCGATATTTATAATTGAGTCTATGGCTTGGTCACCATACGACGATAAAGTTTGTTAAACGAAAAGGAGGTTGTTCAAATTATCTCGGCAAAGAGGGCTTCGGTCCTCTTTGTTCGTTTCGTATATATCAATAAAAAAAGGTACTCAATGAGTACCTTTTCTATTAGTGGAGGTGAGCGGGTTCGAACCGCTGTCTTGCTCGCCAAACCATACTTGGACTACATGCTTATTTGATTATTCATAATCAACAAATATCAGATTCCTATTTTACCATTGTTATCTGCAACTCTGGGAAGTTCACTTTTGTTAAAGTAGAACCTCAAACGAGACTTTCGATACACTTAGCGGGCAGTATCGGCCTTTGTTGGAACTTCTGTTGCTAGGTTATATGTTCATCGACCCCTCGTAGCGCTTCGTCTGAGACTAGGCGGCCACATTGGATGTTGCGAGTAAACCCGCTACTTCCATGTTTTTATAAATGTTGCCATTTATCATTTACCATCGTAGTTTTAAGTCATAGATGATATTAGACCACATGCCCAAATACCATTTAAACGCCAATCAATACCTGGTCACCCCCATTAAATCAAAGAACGTAATGCAAATATATAAATATTATTTGAATTTCCAAAATATTTCTTACCTATTTTGAAAAATTTTATTTATAATCTTTTGAAGCTGTTGTGGACTCGTATCAGGGACTTGGGTTGGACCAAATCCATGTTTTTGTTTAAAATGAACAAACCCTTTATTAAAGTTTTCTTTCCACTCAGGAGTATGCCCAATAGTTGAATTCTCAATGCATCCTTCAATATCCTTAATGTATTTCCAAGATTGATTGATATCGGCAAACCACCAGTATGGCGTCGTATATCCCTTTTTATAGGCCATCATTGTATGATCAACATGTTCCCATGCGTTTCGATAGAATTCATCAACGAGGCCGATATCTTCTAGAACATCTCTATGATAATATGAAAATGCCCCAACACAATTAGGATATAATGCCACTTCAATTCCATCTCCAAACTTAAGAATCTCTCTTGGATTAGGTTCCGTAAGATTTTCCTGCTTCGCCCTTTCATCCAGTGTATTAAATCCACGAGCGCCCTTTTTATTGGCAGGGCCTTGCAAAGCATAGTTTAAATGTTTAATACCTGAATAAACTGATGTTTTAATATACTTGTCAAATACCTCGTCCGTTTGTAATAAAACGTCATCTTCCATTACGAAAATATGCTCACATCCCTGTTCAAGGAGATATTTCATAGCAGTATTTTTCGCTATACCAACGGATTTATTTTCATTATGCTGAATAATGTGTGCGTGCTTCGGATAAACATCAGGATCATAAGGTGTTCCATCATTAACTATAACGAAATGTTTTATCCATTGTGGAATTGTTGCTGCAGATTGCCTTATTCTATCTGGTGCATTATATGTAACTATACCAACCCCAATACTATCCCTTGAATAGTTTAATAACTGTAATATACTTTTGTTATTGGTCATTCTAAGAGGTAGAACATCTTTAAATTTTTCTTCAAATTGAGCCTTGTTTAATTCCCATTGTTCATTTGTTTGACCAATAGATTTATGGGTGATATCAAATTTTGTGGTTACACCAATTTTAACACCTTCTAAATAATTGTGGATACAGAATGGAATGTCATAAAAATGAAAACCTTTAAAATCTTCATCAAATTTCACTTTAATTCTTTGCTTATGTACCATAAAAAATACCCCATCCACACATATAACATCTTTGAGAGTATCAATATATGATTCTTTGGAATATTTGTTTACCCATGTTTTTCCATCCTTTGTGTGAGAAACCTTTCCTTCCATTGACTTTTGAATCTCCCACCATCTTCCATTAATAAGATCTGTAGTACCAGCAACACCAATTATTCCGTAATCTTCGAACTTTTCAAATAATTTTATTATTTTATTTCCAATATTTGTTGTGTTAATTATAATGTCGTCGTGCATAAAAACGACTATATCATTGGAGCTTTCTTCAATCCCTTTATTGTAGACCTCAGCCAATGACATCTTATTGTCGTTTTCATATATCAGGATTTCGGTCTTCGGATGTGAAAACGCTTTTCTTATACTTCTATAAAGGTTATCGTCTTTTTTTCTAGTTGACGTAACAACACTTACAATATTATCGTTCATTTTTGTAAAATTTTTGCTTTCAATTTTCCTTTAACTTCAGTTAATTTTATGATAATTGGTTTGTTAGATGGTACATACCTACGTGTGCAGGTTGATCCATTAACAAATAATGTATCAATAGTTGCAAGTTCGCCGTATGCTTCATGAATATGCCCAAACACATGCAAAGTTGGCTTTATCTTTTCAACATAATCTCTCAAAGTTGATGATCCTAGTGGCATATAAGTTGGTAAACCAAAATCTCTTATATTTTGTGGCGGACAATGTGTTATTAAAACATCGGTATCTATTGGTATTTTCTCATAGTATTTATACAAATCTTTTTCAGGAATATTAAATGCCCAGTTCATAAATGGTGGTTGCCATGGAGTGCCATAAAATTTTATTGGTCTGGAAAACTTAGGATCTTCAATAGTAAACGACGAATCTTCCAGATAAACACAATCTGACTGAGATAGATTTTCCTCATTTATATAATGATATAGCCAAGGCTCTTTTCTCTCAAATCCCCAATCATGGTTTCCTGCAATAAAAATTTTAGCGTCATAACCTTCAAGATTCTGAAACCAATGTACAAAACTCTGTATATCTCTCTCAGATCCAATATTACAACAATCGCCAGCATGAATTAACACATCCCCTTTTGGTAATTTAGGGATTATACTTCGATGTAATCCATGAGTATCTGATAATAGTATAATTCTCATAATAGGCAAATATACTATTTTTTATTCAAAAAAACAAATCTATATTTGTATTTATAATTAATACACAATATGACTCAGGAAGAAAAAATACTAGATCTTGTAAAAAGAACAATCAAAGGTACTGAATGGGAAAATAAAATTTATCTCGTTGGCGGAGCCGTTCGTGATCAAGTTATGGTTGGTGTTGTTGATGATCTGGATTTCGTTGTTGAAGGTAACATTACTTCAGGAGTCGACTTTGCTGAATGGCTATGTAAAAAATGGAATGTATTTAAACCCAATAGTAATCCCGTCATTTTTCCAAAATATGGAACGGCAAATATGCATTATAATGACATTAAATTAGAATTTGTTGCTCCACGAAAAGAAAAATATACTGAAGGATCTAGAAAACCTGTTGTTTCGGATGGCGTTTTAATGGATGACGCAATGCGAAGAGATCTTACGATCAATTCATTGATGAGGAATATAAGTACTAACCAAATAGTAGATCTCACGGGAAAAGGAATGTATGACATCAAAAACGGGATAATTCGAACCCCTTCAGATCCAGAAATCATATTTAAAGACGATCCATTACGAATGCTAAGAGCAATCAGATTTACCGTTAAATATGGATTTAAAATGTCCCAAGAAACAATGGATGGAATAACTATGCACGCTAATTTAATTAATAGTGGAGCAGTTTCACAAGAAAGAATTGGTACTGAACTAAGTAAAATACTTTTATCCAAAGATCCTGTTATGGGAATTGAACTGATGCAAAAAACGGGCTTATTAAAAATAATAATCCCAGAACTTGATCAAATGGTAGGACTTGGACAAAACAAATACCATAGTGAGGATGCGTATCACCATACTCTATCGGTATTGAAAAATACTCCACCTAAATTGGAAACTCGATTAATGGCATTACTTCATGATATTGGAAAAGCGGCAACAAAATCTACGGCAGAAGGTGATGAAGTTCATTTCTATGGTCATGAAAATGTTGGCGAGAAAATTGCAATTGATATTTTGAGAAGATTAAAATACCCGAATGAACTGATAAATGCTGTTGCTTTGGGTGTTAAGACACATATGAGTTTAAAACATGGTCTTGATGATGCAGCGAAAATTAGTGATAAAACGTTGAGAAAGTTTTCAGTTTCAACTGGGGAACATCTTAATGATATACTGGATCTTATTCATGCCGATAATGTTTCGCATTCTGATGTTGCGTCAATGCCTAATCAAATTAAATATGTTAAACAAAGAATTGATAATTTAAAAACACCCAAAACTCAAACTGACGTAAAATTACCATTGGATGGGAATGATATAAAACAGATTCTCGGCATTAAAGATGGACCGATGGTAGGCAAAGTAAAAACTGCAGTTGAAGATGCTTGGTATGAAAATCCCAATCTCACAAGGGATGAAGCAATTGAAATCGTTAAACAATTCAAAATTGAAAACGAAATCAACGAAATAAAACGAATAATGAAAGCAATAATAAATTAAAAGGTCGGATTTCTCCGACCTTTTTTTTGGGGCTGTGGTTAACAGCCGCTCCACCATCTCGTTTTAAAAACGAGCAAATTTTATTTTTTTGGTTCAGTAAAATCTTGATTTGGATCCACTTTTATTGGAACAAATAATGCGTACCCATCATCATCTTCAAAATGATTACATTCATCAATCATCCATTGGAATTTATATCTCCAATATTCGAAAGCATTTCGTTCTTCATTCCATCGTGCTCTATTCGCCCGACGATGATTACCGATATATACTGTCCCATTTACTAATTCATTCTTAGGTATAGCTCCAGCTTCAATGAGTTTTGGAATATAGAATGTTCTATATTCTTCTTGACCCACAACAGGAATGTGCGGAACATCTTCAGGTTTTTCAAAATGGGGAAGATTTTTCCAATATTCCATTTCCTTGATTTTCCTTTCAGCAAACTTTTCAAGGGCTTGTTTCTTATATTTTTCTAAGTCATTCATATATCTTAATTTAGAAGATCCATCATCATTTTATCATCATCTAAAAGATATTTATTCGGATCATTAATATATTCAATGATTTTCAAATAATTTCTTGACAAATTATAAATTGAAAATTCTTTAATATAATCCGAAACTTTTGTTCCGTATCCATCTTGAAGATCAACTTTACCATCACTTAAAAGAAAAATTTTAATTCCTCCCAAACCTCCAAGATGCATTCCAGCAAGTAATCCACCTTTCGTAATGTAAATACCATTAACTATCTGTCCAATATAATCAACATATCGAACATCCGAATATTTACTTATTTTTCGGTTAAGATCAAGTTCATTACACATAATCAAAGCTTTTAGAGCTTCGATCTGCAATTCTCTTGGAAATATTGATGGGTCTTTTCTAAACGCTTCAGGGGTTATGTGACCAAACCCAACTCTTTCTAATGCTGATTGACCAAATTGAAATTCACCAAGATAATTGTACGAATTAACTGTTGTCCAATCATTTCCTGATTCTTTAAATCCAAGATGGTTCATAAACTCATCAAATTCCTTTTCATATTCACTCAGATAAAAATTGTACAATGACATTTCCATCTGTTTTTTTTTCTGTTCACCACTAAAATCTGGCGCCGCACAAATGTGAGAAACACCGATTAAACAAAGAACAACGATTAGCTTTTTCATGGTTATACGATTTAAGTTAATAACTAAATGTGAAGCTATGTTGTACAAAGATAACACTAATTTTCTAACTACCAAATATTTTCCTTTCTTTTTTGATGAAATATACGAAATAAATATCAGATAATCAAGTAAAATCTATTTTGTTGCTATTTCTTTTCGGGTTCTTTACGGAATGACCACTTGTCAAATCCATGCTGAGCTATCTTATACTTGTCATCAACATTAACAATGTCTTTTTCTTTGTTTCCAAGCACACCACTCAAAAACATCTGAATTTCCTGAAATGCCTGAAACGCATTAAACACTTTGAAGAATTGGTATTCCTTCAATAATGGATTAATGAAAAATTTGGGATTGTTATGATAATTCTTTTCTCTGTAATACCTTCCGTAATCACTATCATAAACAAACACAGGCGTATTAAGCTCACGAAAAATGTCCATTGCATCATATGATAAGACATAATTGAGGCTGTCTTCAAGATTTCCTCCCCACCAGCTGAACTGTTCAACTATTTTCTTTATGTTGTCATTATTATAATCAATTGTGGTAATTAATTCATCACCGACATATGGTTTTTTTTCTCCTACACTATAGAATTTCCAACCAACATATATTTTACCACAGAATCCAATAATAAACGGAGCCACATGTTCATAAACAACTTTGAGCTCTTTTTTGACACTCACATTGGATAATCTATAAAACGGACTTGGCTTGGTATTATTTAATGCATGATATCTTCGAAATATCTTTGGATATTTTTCTTCATCTAATTCGATGATATCTCGATTATAAACAATGGTCTTGTCGATACCCGTAGTACCAGCAACGCCATCATAATAATCTTTCCGTTTCGAAATTATATACATATCAAAATTTTAAGTTGAAAAAATTGTGCCCAGAATGGGAGTCGAACCCACACGGCCTTCACAGGCCACAGGATTTTCTTACCACTATAGTTTTCACTACCAATTAATTGTTTGTGGTCTGGACTATACCTTTACCATATCATCATTGACTTAGGTATTCCGTGTCTAGTCTCTACACCTTCCTCACACCAAGGCTTGGCTCGGTATTCCCATTTTAAAGGGTTCACCGAATTTACGGAATTCTACATCTCTCTTTTCAGAAAGAGCACTCCAAACATAAAGTCCTGCATGTCTACCAATTCCATCATCTGGGCAAAAATATCTTCAAAGAACATTATTCGTCATCGTCCGATCCGGCATCAACTCTATCGTCGTCTTTTAACTTTCCAAAAGTTAAAGTGTTTTTTAGATACCGTTCTTTTGTCTGCTCAGCTGTCTCATTATATCTTGTGAAAACAGTTATACGAAGCTCGGGTATGTAAACCATCTTCCGATCCAACGTACATTCCTTGGATATTTTTAATAACCTTGGACTGAGCTTGTCCCGTTCACCCACTTCCGAATAAAACTTTTGTGCCATTTTCCATAATCATAATTTAACAAAAACAAAGATATGTATAATTTTTGAATTTACCAAATTTATTTTTGTTGCCCTCCCAGGAATCGAACCTGGACAGACCAAGATCCAAAGTCTTGCGCGCTACCGTTACGCTAGAGGGCAATATTTTTTGTTGTCTTAGAGAGGATCGAACTCCCAGTTTCTTGATCCAGAGTCAAGCGTGTTACCAATTACACCATAAGACAATTTGGGGTGTCTGACGAGACTCGAACCCGCAACAACCAGAACCACAATCTGGGACTCTAACCATTTGAGCTACAGACACCATATTCTTTATAATACAAAAATTAATAACAACCACAATATCAAAGAACCAATTAAACTTTTAGTCAATCTCAATAAAAGATTGTGCAGTGATCACTTCGTGCAAGTAGTTTAATATCAACCACCTTGGGGTGCCGGAGCTCGAATCCGGAACCTCTAAATCCCAAATTTAGTAATCTAACCAATTGATATACACCCCACTATAAAAAGAACAATATTATCGTCTTTTTTATCGATAATTTCATTTTATCGTATAAATCCACGATAATTGTACGCCTGGAGGGACTCGAACCCCCACTCTCCACATCCGTAGTGTGATATGTTATCCAATTACACCACAAGCGTATTTTGTACCCCCGGAGGGACTCGAACCCCTGCATTCTTCTGATCCGAAGTCAGATGTGTTATCCAATTACACCACGGAGGTATTCAAAAAACAAAAAGCCCCACTCACTTTTGAATGGGGCCGTCCTTTAATAATAACCAAAAACTAACAAAAAGTTTAAGCATAACGACCCCATTCAACCTGTGGTTGTAAATGACGGGGCTGTTGTGTCATTAAACTTTTCATTGTGAAACTAAAATTAAATCCAGTACAAATATAAATATTCTTTTTTTAAAAAACAAATGTTTTTGAGAAAAAATTATTTTTTTTTACATTTCTATTATTTATTCGGGTTCTATATTCGATTCTGGGTATTCCCATTCTAATTGATCAAAATGCAAATCAATATATTCATTAATTTTTTCTTTTAATTCTTCTTCATTAAAACTTTTAAAATTACCATCATCAAAAATCTCAGAAAAATAAATTGTTGCAGTACCACCAAGTGTTCCGTAAACAATAACTTTCTTTTCGTCATCAAAAATATTATTTTGTTCACCTTTTTCAACATCTACAATATTCCAGTGATCAAGTTCTTCGTCATCATACCAAGGTGGATTTTCGGTAAAATGAGGATCATCATCCCTAACATTATCGGGTAGATAGCTTGTATTTTTCATGATTTCAAGAATCCTTTCTTTTTCTTCATTCAATGTTCTTTTCATAATGGTATATTTTTTTATAAATATTTGATTTAGTGGAAAAAATTCTCCATTTATATATTAGATATTGTTTTTATTGGAAAATTTTCGTTTTTTGGTTTTAATATTTATAATATTATGAAACTACCTTTTTATAAATTTGACAAAATTGACTTACAATATAAGAAAATTAATATAACTTATAAAACAATTATTAAGTTTGTTTTAACACAGGTTATTATAACAATAGGATTAATTTTCTTACTTTCTTTATTATTTAATACACCGAAAGAGTCGAAATTAAAAGACCAAATCGGTAAATTAGAATATGATCTGTATGTTATTGACAAAAAAGCCGATGGGGTTTATTATTACTTACAAACATTACAACAAAAAGATAGTATTATTTTACATAAATACGATAATCCCGAAGGTGATTTGACGGTAATCACACCCAAAACAGTTGGTGATAAACTAGATGCTATTTATAAAACCATACAATATAATAGTGAACGATTAAAAGATGTTATAGAAAAAATAACTGCTGATGATAAAAGATTGAGACATTATCCCGCCATACAACCAATATCAAAAAAAGATTTGGAAAGAATATCGTCTGGTTTCAGTATGAGAATACATCCAATATATAGAATCAACAAATTTCATTATGGAATGGACTTTGTAGCTCCGGTTGGAACTGCAGTATATGCCACGGCCGATGGTGTAGTCACAATGGCTAGTGAATATCTTGGATATGGAAACTACATCAAAATTGATCACGGATACGAATATGAAACGGCTTATGGTCATTTAAATAGTATTGGTGTACGTAAAGGTCAAAAAGTAGTAAGAGGACAAGTAATTGGGACTGTTGGAAATACTGGAATATCAACCGGTGACCATCTTCATTATGAAGTTATACATCGAGGAAAAGCAGTTAATCCAATTAATTATTTTGCTCAAGATATAACTGCTGATGAATATATATTAATGCTTAAAGTTCAAGAAACATTAAGAGTGGCGTTGGATTAAATTATAAAATAAATTTAGCGTAGGTGCAACTCGAATCCTGATCCGATGGGTTGGAGCCACCAATGTTAACCAATTACACCACACCTACATTTTTGTGGCTTCGGTGGGTTTCGAACCCACACGCCTTGCGACACCAGGTTTTGAATCTGACGCGTATTCCAATTCCGCCACGAAGCCATCGTAAATAACCCCCTTTTAGGTTGGGGGTTTTTTTCAGAAGCTTTTTATTAAAGAAACTCCCATTAGTGGATCGTAAGGGATTCCAACCCTTGACCTCCTGTGTGCAAGACAGGCGCTCTAGGCAACTGAGCTAACAACCCATATTAGTGCGGATAAAGGGACTCGAACCCCCACGCCTTTCGGCACAACATCCTAAGTGTTGCCTGTCTACCATTCCATCATATCCGCATTTGTCACCTTGAAAGGACTTGAACCTTCATGCCTTACGGCACATGACCCTCAATCATGCTTGTCTACCATTTCCAACACAAGGTGAATATTTTGTATTGCGTAGCGGGATCGAACCGCTGAATACAGGGTTGAAAGCCCTGCGTGTTAACCAACTTCACCAACGCAACATATTTTTTTGCGGGCTATATGGGGATCGAACCCACCTGAATTTCTCCGTGACAGGGAGACGGCCACAACCAGCAGCCCCATAGCCCATATTTCCAACATGTCAAAGAACACCATTTTATATAAAAAAACCCGACTGTGTGGGTAGCCGGGCTCTTTCATTATAAAGTATGATATTTACAGATCTCACCCGACAGTGCATAGTTTCTCATCGTCAGCCCATAGATGTTCAGCCGCGAAGAGATTCAGTATGTCGAGCAATGTTTTCATTTCTTTATTTTTTAATTGCGATACAAATATACGTATTCTTTTTATAAATACCAAATGTTTTTGAAAAAAAAAATTATTTTTTTAAAAATTATCTGAAATTTCAGGTTCAGTTAAATTGGACATCACGTCTTCCATGCCCTCTAAAACACCATTAACACCTATACCGGGCATATTAACATAATCATTCACCAATTCTTCTAGTTTATATTTAAATTCTGTTAATTTATCATAATCAATTTCACCATTATCGGATTGTTCCCCCATTATATTATCACTTGATTCGTTGTCAACTGCGTTTATATTACTGTCGATTGGATCTTCCAATTCATTTCCATCGGATAATACGGTATCAAGAGCATCCATAATGAGTTTTCTAAATTCATCATCACTAAGTCCCGAAGCTATGGTATTTCTAATGTGTTTTATGTGTTCAATAGACATATTATGCATACCGCCAAGAATAGACATTCCCGGCCATGATACATCACCAATTCTTTCCATAATAGAAAGAATTCTCTTTTTTTCTTCGTTCAATGTTTTTTTCATAGTTAAATATTTTTTTTTTATAAATATCTCATTAATTGTGATTATCCTGTACTTTCAATAAAATCAATTTCTTTTATTGATATTTTATCTGGTGTTGCATGTGATTTTGACCGCGCTCTATGTGTATAAACAAAAAAACCATTTTTATCAGCACCCATTGACACACCTTTAGATTTTGAAGTTTTATCTATTAATTCTTTTGGTATTATTAAACCTTTAACTATACCACCTTCGTGATATGACGAACCACCGGCAAAATATTTGAGTATTTCTTGTTTCATTTCATTACCAATTGTTTTAGATCTCATCAAAGCACCTTTATTTTGTTCATATTCTGATTTTTCTTCATACATAATTTGAAATATTCTTCGTTTTTCATTAAATATTTGTGATTCATGAAGTTCCATTTTTGTTTCTGTTGGGTGTCCGCTTAAATTAGATAAAGCATAAGATCCGCCTTCAACAAACCATTCTGCAATATCAGACCTATGATGAATAATATTTAACATTTGATCTATTATGGGTATTTTTTCTTCTGGTGAAGATGCTTCAAATATTAATTTCTTTAATAATTTTTGTAAAGGTTTTAAACCATAATCACTTATAAAATCACCAAGTTTATTATTAGGATCGCTTTGATAATAATCAAAAAATCTATTCTTCAATTCTTCATAAAGTCTGTCTCTCAATTCGTCACGATTCAATTGATCAATATCAAAATTTTCATCAATAAATTTTTCCACAAAGGGATGTATTGTTGTGGTACACGGTGAAAGATCTTCCGGTAATTTATAACCTTTATCAGGATTATCAAATGGAATTTCTAATTGATCCTTATCAAATTTATGAAATACGCAATTTAATTGTTCGTCAATCCAATATCCGATATTATCTTCAAAAGCCTCTTCATCTCCCCATTGTGTATGGCCAGCCAATGCGGTAAAAATTGCAATTTTAAGAGTATTATCAATCATTATGTCTTCAATCATTTCTAATCCTTTTTCATCCCTAACAAATCCATATCTCATAAAATCTTCCCAAATTCTTTTTAGTCTTGAAAATGGAATTACTTTCCATGGTACATGTTTGGTGAATTCTGGTGTGTTATTATATAAGAAATCATGAAATAATGAACGTTTAATTTCATCTTCTCTTGTATATACATCCTCCACATCCTGATAAGTTGCTTCATTTAAAAAGGACATGAGAGATAATATCCGTTTTTTTTCTTCATTTAATGTTTTCATAAAAATCCATCATATACATAAATATTTTGATTTTTTTTTGGCACAGTTATTGACTATAGCATCACAATAATAAAAAAAATTAAAAAATTAAAAGAAATGAAAAAAATTGTATTTTTATTTGTTTTTTTAGTTATGACAGTAACATTATCAGCCAAACATTGGTATAAGCAACCGTCCAGTGAAGATATTGAAGATTTTAAAATTCTTATGGAATTAAAAGCTAGTGGGGATATTATTTTACCAGAAATTCATGTGGTTGCTTATGTTTCACAACAAGATACTTTGGGCGTAAAAGTAAAACAACAAACGAGAGATCGAAAAAGAACACCACAACTTGATGAAAATGGTAACCCCATTAAAGATCAAAAAAGACTTTGTATACATCAAGACCAAATGTCAAAAGCAAAAAATAGTAATGTTCAACGTCATAACAAAAACATGATTAATCATCGAGCAAGACCACAAACAATTCGTCCGGGTGGTTTTGGAATACCTCAAGGCACAAAACCCGGAACGCCACAAAGAGGGAAAAATAGATAAATTTTTTGATTGTTTTTTAGTAAAAGGGAGAAATTTTCTCCCTTTTTGTTTTGGTACGAATCTTGTTGTTTATATATTAAATCTAATTGACATGAAAAAAATTATTTTAATAATTGCATTATTAATAACTACATTAATGGCAACAGCACAAATCGACACCACGGGAATGTCTGATTATGAGAAATATTATTACATAAAAACAGGTGAAATTGACACCGCACATAAAAATGTGACAAACTCATCTAATTATGAAAGTTTTTCAATTGATGATAAAAAATTCAAGTTTAATTTAAAAACGGGTAACATTGATGCAATTAAATCCGAAAATGATGATGTTTATTATATTCCAAGTAGAGAAGAATTAGATAGGAAAAAAGAAGAACTTAAATTAAAACAAAAAGAGCTTCGTCTTGAAAAAAAAGAATTGAGACTGTATCAAGATTCTCTTTATTATGATGCAAAACAAGAAGTTTATAACGACCTTTATTATACATCATTAATTTATAGATTCCATAGGTCAACATTTTATCCTTATTGGAGATATAATTATTATAGTCCATTTTATTATAATCCTTTTTATTACAACCCATTCTATTATTGGCATTGGGATCCTTGGTTTGATTATCCGTTTTATTATAACTATTGGTACGGATCTCGTATGTATAAAAGATGGTATTGGGAATCGTATCCACGAATATATAATAATTATTATACTTACAATTATGGGAATTATGTGCCAAATAACATAAATACTTATCAACAAACAAGTCATAATACCCGAAATACTAGTATAATGAACGATACGAGAGTCAATTCATTGTCTAATAGACGAATGACACCAACAACAAGTTCAAGAACATATACACAATCAAAAATCACCCCACAAACACAGCAACAAAGAAGAGAAACAACAAAATATTCGTCTCCGAATACTACAGAACGTACAGTTGTACAGACAACGAGAAGGGAAACACCAACTGTTCAAAAACCAACTTACACGGACCGAACATATACACCATCTTATGATAGAATACCTGTTACAACGAGGCCACGGTTTAACAATACACCTGTTAATCGTAACTATATAAAAGATATTGATGATAAAAAAGTAATAACACCAAGAACAAATCAGTCGACATATACAACACCGAGAAATAATTCCACAACGAGAAGCTCGGCACCTGTGAACTATTCGTTGCCACGAAGTTCCACACAGACATATTCGACACCTAGAAATTCGTCATCTTCTTATTCTACACCAAGTAGAAGTTCTTCACCATCATTTTCTACTTCGAATCGAGGTTCATCCACAAGTTCAACATCTAGTGGAAGAACATATTCTGGGTCGGAAAATAGAAGCACTTCGGGAGGTAGAAGATGATAAAAAATTATATGTGTTTTACCGACTAGTCTTTATTCTTTACTATATTTATCAATAATCAACCCCGGCTAGTATTTGACGGGATTGTAATAATAATCCATGTTTAAAAACCTGCCTGTGAGAGAAAAAATTAAAATATTAATTATTGATGAATCTAAAGATGATATAAAAAAAATATCTGATTTATTGATTTCAAATGGCTACTTAGAATCAAATTTAATTACAATAAATGATGAAGAATCATTTACCAATGTTCTAACTAAAGAAACCCCAGATGTTATAATTTCAGAACATGAGGTTAAGAGTTACAACTCATTAAATGGTCTTAACATTTCAAAAAAAATATTACCGAACGTTATTTTTATAGTAGTTAGTGGTCAAATTACTGATGATTTTGGCCTTGAATTAATAAAAGAGGGTATTGACATATATTATTTAAAAAAATCTTTTTCAAAACTTCCGTTCATGATTGAAAAATTCTACAATAGTAGACACATTGAGGAAGAGATGTCAAAATTAGAATCTATTAACGCAGAACTAGAACGTGCTTATAGAGAAATTGAAATGAGAAATAAAAATATGATACAAAGTATCTTATTTGCCAAAAGAATTCAAGATCAGACATTACCGAAAATAGATATATTATTAAAAAACTTTCCAGAAGCATTCATAATAAACAAACCAAAAGACATTGTTACTGGAGATTTTTATTGGTTTCACAATACAGCCAAATCAGACGTCATCATGCCTGATGATAGATTCATGGTTGCTGTTGGTGATTGTACTGGCCATGGTGTATCAGGAGCATTATTATCAATGATTGGTTATAATTTATTAAATGAAATAGTTAGTGATGATGATGAGAAAATAACCGACCCAACAATAATAATGAAACACCTTGATAATAGTATTGTAAAAGCATTAAAACAAGATTCAAATGTTGGTTACCAAGATGGTATTGACATGTCATTTGTTAGTATCGACAAAATAAATAAGAAAATTTATTTTTGTGGTTGTAAACGGCCATTGTTATATTTAGTTCGTAGTGAAAAACAAATTAATGTATTTAAAGGTGAACAATTTATGATTGGTGGTACTTGTGAAGGTATTACAAAAACATTTAAAACAATAGAAATACCATATCAGGAAAATGATATTATTTATATGTTAACCGATGGCATTACTGATCAATTTGGTGGCCCACGAAATAGAAAATTAATGCGTGATAATTTTAAAGAAATGTTAATTGAAGTTCACCATTTAAATTTAGTTTATCAAGCACAATTACTTGAACAAAAACTTCTGAAATGGCGTGGTGATAATGAACAAACCGACGACATTTTAGTGGTAGGAATAAAATTATAGAATATTTATAGATAAGAGGGATTATATATGTTTAAAAAATTCACAAAAGGATTGGAGCACATAAAGCTCTTTAGTAGTCAATATCTTACTATCGTGACATTTGCCGGTATTATTCTGGGTGGATATAAAGTATATGATAAATGGAATGATAGTATTAAACTAGTGCAAGAAAAAGTTGAGATAGTGATGAAAAATCAAGAATCACAGAAAAAAATAGATTCTTTATTACTACAAAGTCAAAATAATTTAAGAAAAGAATTTGAAGAACATACTAAAAATATTGACAGATTTGAAAAACAACTTCAATCACTTCAAAAATCATATGTTAGATACATCAGTAATGATAACGCCCTAACTAAACAAGACTTCCTTGAATACATGGAAGGGTTATCTGTAGAGGAAAAAAAAAGCTCTTTAACTACCAATTCCAAGAAATAGATACAATCACACCTCCTGATTCAATGAAATTTAAAATAATTGTTAATAAAATAGAAAAAAAATAGTACTATGTTTAAAAAAATATTAGATTTCTTTTTATGCTTCCTTAGAGATGATTGTCAGTATTCAATTAAAAAAATTCTGGCCATTATATTCGTTGGAGTTGCGATATACCTTATGATATGGACTGACAAGAGCGCGTATGAAGCATTAGGATTTGCGGCAGTATTACTTGGACTGCGAACATATGAAAAAGGAAAAGAAATGACTTTAGGTAGAAAATTCGGGGTTCCGCCTCCGCCAGGAAATAATTAAGAACAGGACTTCATAATTTTATCACAAGTTTCATAATCTTCAATTTCCTCAAAATATTTGTTAATTCCAGTTTTCAGCCAATCTTCTTTGGATTTACTAATAAGAAAATCGGAGTCAAAATTAAATCCATCTATACATGCAAATACTGTCAATAAAATTTCGTCTTTTGGAGTTTCCAAATTCAAAAAAATATCTGTAATCTTTCGATAAATTACATCTTTTGAATTTTTGTAAAAGGTTTTGAAATCGGGATATTCCTCATCAATCACTAGTTTCACTTCTTTTGTGAATTCTTTCGCTTCAAATACTTTTGTTTTTGACATATAATGTAATTGTTAATGTGAATAATGGTAAAATATACATAAAAAAATTGAAAACACAAAATTATATAAAAAAAAATTAAAAAAGAAACCCCGACTGGGAATCGGGGTTTAGGTCATTCGATGGGTTCAACGCCATCAATTTTGTGAAAACGAAAAGGTTATCGACAAAGAGAACCTGCAAGAATATAAATATTTGATGAATCGTAAAAATCTCATTTTTTTAATTAAAAATAATAAAATCTCTACGAAATTCGTAATTTTCCTTCGTTATCACATTCAATTGTGACGCTTTTATCTTGAATAATTAATCCTTTTAATATTTCATCACTCAAAAAATCTTCACATAAATTCTGAATGATTCTTTTTATTGGCCGAGCCCCATATTCTTCTTCGGAATTTAATTCAAAAATCTTATTCGAAACGCTTTCGCCGAAATTAACAATATATTGCTTATCTTTTAATCTTTTCATTAGATCGTTAATTTCAATAGAAATGATTTTTTTGAGTTCCGTCTCCCCCAATGGATTAAACATTATAGCTCCGTCGATACGATTCAAGAATTCGGGATTAAAATGCTTCTTCAATTCTTTCATAACAATCGTACTTTTCTGTTCATTCAATTTATCTCCTGTTGGTAGCATAAATCCCAATCCTTTACCATATTCTGATACTTTTCTGGCTCCGATGTTGGAGGTCATAATAATTAAGGTATTAGTGAAATTTACTCTCCTTCCAAATGAGTCAGTTAAATGACCTTCATCCAGAATTTGTAGGAATATATTATAAACATCATTGTGAGCCTTTTCGATTTCATCAAATAATATAACAGAAAATGGATTATTTTTAACTTTTTCAGTTAATTGGCCACCTTCATCATATCCGATATATCCAGGAGGAGAACCGATTAGTCTAGAAACGTTATGCTTTTCCATGTATTCACTCATATCAATTCGTATAACATTTTCAGGCGATCCAAATAAGATCTCAGCAATACATTTCGCGAGATATGTTTTACCAACACCCGTTGATCCCAAAAACATAAATGAACCAATTGGTTTACTACCACCTTTAATACCAACACGATTTCGTCTTATCGCCTTTGCAATCGTTGATATGGCCTCTTCCTGGCCAATAACTTTACTTGAAAGTTGTTCTTCAAGAGTTAAGAGATTTTTAGTTTCCAATTCATCTAATTTTGCAATTGGAACTCCCGTCATATTAGTAACGATGCTATACACATCTTCAACTGATATGATATCTTTATTATCTTGTTTATTGTTAATCCAATTATCTTTTTCCGTAGTTAGCTTTTTAAGAAGCATACGCTCCTCATCCCTCAATTTAACTGCTAGTTCATAATTCTGAGTTTTAACAACTTCAAGCTTTCGTTCTTTTACATCTTCAATTTCGGCTTTTAATTTTTCAATAGATTCGGGAATTTTGACTGATATCCTCTTTTCTGAACCTAGTTCGTCTAAGATATCAATCGCCTTATCTGGAAACTGACGATCAGTTATGAATTTAGCCGATAATGAGACAATTGTTTCAAGTACGTTTGTGTCATATACCACATTGTGATATTCTTCATATGATTTTTTTAATGTATGAAGAATTTCAACAGTTTCGGCCATTGTCGGTTCTTTTAAGATTATTTTTTGAAATCGTCTGACCAATGCGCCATCTTTTTCAATATATTTCTTAAAGTCATCGAAAGTAGTTGATCCAATACATTGTATCTCACCACGAGCAAGAGCGGGCTTAAAAATATTGGAAGCATCCATTGATCCGCTTGCATTACCAGCGCCAACTAATGTATGTAATTCATCGATAAAGACAATAACATCTCTATTATCTTGAAGCTCGGTAAGAATTCCTTTAATTCTTTCTTCAAATTGCCCACGATATTTGGTTCCTGCGACAAGAGATGTTAAATCTAATGACACTATCCTTTTATCCAAAAGATTACTTGGGCATTCACCTTTATTAATTAATAAAGCTAATTTCTCAATCAATGCAGTTTTACCTACGCCAGGATCGCCAACAATAACAACGTTATTCTTCTTTTTTCGAGATAAGATTTGAGAAATTCTTTTAACCTCTTTCTCTCGTCCAATTATTGGGTCGATCTTCCCTTCTTCAGCTAACTTTGTTAAGTCTCGTGAAAAATTATCAAGTATGGGCGTTGATGAGCCAGTTTTTTTCTTCTGACTATCTTTTATCGGATCTTCATAAAAATCTACAGGCATATCTTATTTTTGTTCGTTATCAATTTTTGTTTCTTCAATTTTATTGTTCGATTTTGGTCCCACAACAATCATAATGATTAATGCTATAACAGCAAGTATGTCCAAAATTATACCCATACCCATAGCGCCATTAATATCACCGCCAGATGCCCCGATACCAAAACCCATAAATAATCCAACTAATAAAGCAATTGCCGTTAGAAGCAGTGCTGCCCATCTCCAACCTTTACGCCAAGCGAATATGGTTAGAATTATTTCAATAAGTAACATGATAAAAATTTTTAATTTGATTTATTGTTATTTGTTTGAGTTGATTTAATGAGTAATCCGAAGAGCCAAGTTAAACATACGGATTGACCCCATGTTAATTTAGCGGCAATAACTCCTGATGCGACTAATCCAGGAAATGCCGCTGGAACCGCAACAGGCCATATAAGCCATACGATTGTTCCTCCCAACACTGCAATAATACCAACAATACTCATTACTCCAAGAGAGACTAACAGACCAGTAAGAAATTTATCCATCGTTTTAAGTTTTTAGTTTATGATACAAATATAATACAAATTTTTGAGATTTACAAATGTTGCCAAAATGTCATTTCATATGTATAAATAATGACAAAATGTTATTTTTAATCTTTTGGTAAATATTTTGTATAATTTGGGTAAAAAATAAATTAAAAATAAAATTATAGGAGGATAAAACAATGAAAAACGGATTAAAATTATGGAAGAACCCAATTGATGAAAAACTATGGAATGATCCATTATCAGACTGGTTGGATGTTTTTTTTGAAAGACCCAGTTATATCGAAAGAGCGTACAGAAAGTCGAATATTGTGACAAATGATGACGACTATCGTGTACAGTTAGCTGTTCCAGGTCTATCTAAAGATGATGTTAAAATTTCTATTACTGATTCGGTTATGTCGATCACACATGAGAAAAAAGAAACCGATAATCAAACTTTCTATTTTACAAATTCCTTTAAAAAAGAATATTCATTACCAAGCGATTGTAATGAAAATGAAATTACAAGTAAACTGGAAAATGGTATTCTTGAAATTGTGATACCAAAAGATAAGAAAAAAATCAAAGAAAGATACATAGAAATAGAATAATTTAAACTCCCGATCATCGGGAGTTTTTTTTTTACAATACATATATTTATATTATGTTATGTATGTAAAAGAAACCGATTCAAAAGTTCCTGCATTAGTTACGGAACATTGGAAAAAAAAATTTGAGAAATCAATTCCTATATTATTGAAAAGCGGATATACTATTGAAGAACTGATTGAAAATTTAAAAAAGATTACAAATACAGAAATTAATAATAATAATTAAAATAATTACAACATGAGAAAAGTGATAAAATTAACAGATTCGAAGCTCAATAGTATTATAAAGAAAGTATTAAAAGAGCAGGAGGAAGAACAATTAGGAACAACTGGTCCAGCACCTGAAGAAATAAGTGGATCGCCTGAAGATGAAGGTGGCGAGCCTAATTTTGACGCATTTGTTGCTGCCGCTCAGGAATTAATGGGACAAGGTATTTCAATTGGAACATTAATCGATAAAATTCTTGGGTCGGAAGAAGGCGGAGAAGAACCTGAGCCTGAAGTTGAACCCACAGAACCCGAACAAGATCAAGGAATTCCATCGGATAATCAGTAAATTAATTTGATCATATGAAAAGATTTATACGACTTACGGAATCGGAGTTAAAACGCATTATTAAAAATGTAATTAAAGAAGATGACGTTGATATAAATGAATATGGCCGTAAGGGTCAATGGAAGTCTGAATGGAATGAAGGCGACCAAATGCTAGCTATGTATAATTCATTATATGGTATTGATGATCTTGGCATGGGAGGTAAGTTATACATTGCACATAAGATTATTGGTAGTAGCGTAGCCTCATTCAATCAACAAACGTCTAATTTTGATTATTTGGATGGAAGAGGTGGTTTAAATAGACCCAATGAAATGCAGACTCAAGTATATGAAAAATATAAAAACACTCCAAAAAATGAGTTTAAAAAACTATGTTTGGAAATCATACATAAAAGAATTGCAAATCCAGAAGAAGCTGCGATAAAAAAAGACTTGGGAAATGAAATTGGCTCAAAAAGAGATGAAATCGCCAAATCACGAGAAACTGCCCTGCGTGCTAAAGGTATCACAAATCCTGAAAGATGGTCAGTCATAAAATCAGAGCCATTAAATACTCCAGGTGATGATGAGGTTATAACTGAACCCGAACAAATAAGTGAAAAGGACCAAATTAAAAAATTTATTAGAGATATTATGGGTCGTCTTAATACTGTAGAAGATAAAAATGACATTATGAAATTATCAAAAGATCTTGAATTTTTAATTGAATATCTTGATGAAATCATGCCAGAGACAGATTCGGCTAACAATATGATTGCAGAAATGTGCTATATCTTTAAAAAAATGTTGTAAGAATTTTATTTAATTTTTTAAACCCTGATGTTTATCGTCAGGGTTTTTTATTTCAAGTATTTTATGTATATTATGATAAAAATTAAAGATATGCCGATTATTTCAGAACAAATTTCGGGAACAACAATTAATGTTGAAGTTCAATCATCAAATTTAAAATTTGCGTCTTACGACACATCTACTAAGGTATTAACGATTACTTTCAAGAATGGAAGTATTTATGAATATTATGAGATACCTTGGGCTTTATTCACTAAATTTAGAATGGCAAAATCCCATGGTAAATTTTTTAGTAAAGAAATAAGTAGAAATTTTAAATACAAACGAATTACATGAAATCACTAGTTGATGAATTATCAGAAGATAAAGAAAAAAACGAAAAAATAGTAAAAACTTTTTATTCTAAAAAAACTTTATCAAAAGATATTTTTCAAAAAGTAGGTAACAGATATGAAATGATTCCTGCTGTTAGAGAAAGATTGTTAGAAATATCTGATAATTTCATCGATTTTCTTGGTGTTGAATTTTTTATTCATGATGTGGTCTTAACCGGCTCATTAGCCAATTACAACTGGTCGGAATTTTCTGATGTTGATTTACATATCATTATTGATTATGAAGATACAAATCATAACATCGATTTATTAAAAGAATTCTTCAATGCAAAAAAAGGTGTGTGGAATGCTTTACATGATATTAAAATCAAGAATTACGAAGTTGAGGTTTATGTGCAAGATGTTACAGAAAAACACATAGCTAGTGGTGTTTATTCCATTTTAAATTATAATTGGATTATTGAACCACAAAAAGAAAAGAAATCAATTGATGATCGCAAAATACTAGAAAAAGGTGAAGAATATGCAAAAATCATTGATGATTTAATAGAAAAAGGTAAAGAGGGAATAGATATAAGAAGTGATATTGAAGAAGTTAGAAAAAAAATAAAACGTTTCAGACAGAGTGGACTTGATGGTGGTGGTGAATATTCGTATGAAAACTTAACATTTAAATTACTCAGAAGAAACGGATATATCAAAAAATTAATTGATCTTAGAAAAGAAATTACAGATAAAAAATTTTCTATAACTGAATCACATCAACCACAAAGTTTTACTTATCGAGACACATTAAAAATAGAAGAACTAGCACGAAATTTTTATGGTGAAACTAGTTCATTTAATGCCGCTGGATACATTACACCTAGTGGTTATTTATTAGATTTTTCTGAAGGTGGTGGTTCTCGTACTATAGATCATCGTGACATATCATATATCGTAGATCAATCCGGTATCGATATTGGAAAATATAAAAATGATCGGCAAAGAAATTTGTTTTCATATGGCAAGATGGTTGTTATGGATATGGGATTTATTCGATTTTTACCAGAAGCAAATACTATTGATATGTATCATATACCAACACAAGAGCAGTTTGAAAAAATTCGTTTGTTAATTAGAAAGAAAAATGGTAAGATAAATGTTGAAATGAACGAAGATGCTTATGTAGAATATGATTTTGGAACACCTGAAAGTTTCATAATTAATGGAATTAAATCCTATTACAATGATGGAAAATTACCAAAGTCATACGAAGAAGAAGATGAAGATTTTATTTAATTGATTTACATATAATATTTTTCAACTTATTGTTGTATTTATTGCTAAATGAATAATAAATAATTAAATTTATTAAAATGGGAGAATTAAAACCACTTGGAAGTGAGAAATTATCGGGTGACGATAAATTAAAACGCATTCTTGAACTCACATATTATCAAACGGAAGTCAATACTGGTATTCCTGCTGAGACAATAAAAGAATCGAAAAATGGTGCTGTATATGGTATTGTTAAAGAAAAAGACGGATACTATGTAAAAAAAGGATTAAATGAACAATCTTTAGATTATATTGGTGGATTGTTTATGAAAAATAAAAATAAATTTTCATCTTATGCCCAGGCCTATAAGAAACTCGAATTTCTTATCGAACAAGAAAAACTTGAAGAAGCAACAAAGTATGTGTTAAAACGACCTAAACCTGTACCACAGGAAGAAGCCCCAGCACCAATGCCAACCGGCGAAACGCCACCACCAATGGCGACGCCAGATGATACAACAATGCCCCCAGCTGGGGAAGAAGTTCCAGGTATGCCTAAAGATGATGTTGATAATGATATGTCACCATCGCCTGAAGCCGAAGAAGAATATTTAAAAATAATCCAAAAATTAACAGGTAAACTTGGTGAAAGATTAAGAGATTATGAGGATAAAATAAAAAGTGAAGACATTAAATATGTTATCAATATGATATTATCGGCTGTAGATCTTAAAAAACTTGAAGAAGCTGATAAAGAAGAGATTCTTGATAAAATTGATCCTGATGATGAAGTAAATAATGATTCATTACCTGGTGATGAATTACCGGGTGAGGTCGCACCACCGGAAGATGATCTTGGTGAAAGTGATGGTATGGCAGCATTAGAAGAATTGATTAGTTCAAATCCATTTGATGATTATTATGATACTGATACTACAACCTATTTTGATGATGAGGATGATGATTTTGGTGAATTAGATTTCTTAGATAAAAAAGCTGAAGCATATGCAAAACGTGATTTTGATGCTGAGGATTTTAATGATGAGGATGAAAGTTTTGATGAGTTTAATGATGAAGAATATGGTTTGACAAGTAACACTGAAAATCCTAATGCAGAAGAATTTGATGACCAAGAAGATATTAGTGAATATATGGAAACTATGCCAGATGAAGAAGATGAAATTAGAGAGATTGATCTTGATGAATTAAATAACATGATAGCCACTGGCGTTAAAGAAACTCTTGGAAAATATTTTGAATAATGTACTTAATATACATTAACGAACTAGGAAAAGATTATAAAGGTCAGAGACAATATGAATTTATTTTTGGTAAAGACAAAGATGTGATTGAAGAAGATTGGTTAGTAATACCATCATCGGGAAGATCAAAACCGCCAGAAATTGAACATATTGACTTGGTTGGTTTATTGAAAAATTCTGATCTAGATCTTGATTTGGTTCAGAATTCTGATTATTTTGGTGTTATTGATGCTGTTGAGGGTATTATTGCGTTAGGTTGGGAAAAATTTGATTTTGAATCTGAAACACTAAAACCACGTTTGTCATTTCATTTTGGTGAAACAGTAGAAAGTGTAACTGAAAAACTAAAATCTGAAGGACTTAGACTAATAAATGATGAAATTAAATACAAACTCACATGAAAAGACAAGATATAATAACAAAACTAATAAATGAAGGGTTTTCACAAAAAACATTGGTTAATTTAACCGATAAACAATTAAAGGCTTTATCTGATAGAATTCTGTCTGAACAAATTGGTACTATTTCCACAACGGCTTATGGTACTACAAGTGGTGACACACCGGTTCTTAATATCCCAAAAACAGACACCGCAACAATTAACAAAGCAAAAGCACAGAAAAAAACATTTGCAACATATGAAGGTGAAGTGAAGGAAAACGAATTAAAAGGTGCTCCTAAGAAAAAAATAGATAGTGAACGAGAAAAAGTTTTAAAAAGAATTAATTTTAAAATTGATAGTAAAATAAAGAAAAATGAATGTATTAAATCTGAAATAGATTTACTTAAAAATATTGGTGAGCCCATCCCTGAAAAAGCTCAGAAATATTATGATAAGAAAATGAGTAAAAAGAAAGAAATGGTAGGTGAACCTGTTGAACAAACGACTAAACCAATGACAAATATACCTGTTGTCGATGGAAATAATAAAAAAATCAAAACTTGGGTTAATAAAATTGTTGAAAATAAATTTGTTACATCAAAAAATGAAATAATTGATTTAATACAAAAAAAATTAACAGAACAAGAAGTATTGGTTAAACCAAAACCAGCAGAACCAGAAATTGAAACTGAACCAGATACTAAAACTAGGCCCGATATTGATCCTGACGACCCTTTTAGAGATCCATTTCCTGATGTTGATCCAAATCCAAAAGCAAGAACAAGGGTTGGCGTTGAAAAAGGTGATCCGGAAATTGTTCCCGACTATCCGGTGCCAGATTATCCCGGTTATGATCCAGAAAATCCAACACCAGACCCAAATATAGATGATCCGTTTAAAGATCCTTTTCCTGATGTGGATCCAAATCCAAAAGCAGGAAATAAAAATATAATATCAGCTGAGGATGCAAAAAATAAAATAATCACATTAATGAAATCTTATTTATGAAAAAATTAAAACAAAAAATTAGAGAACAAATCGATTATGGTGATTATCCTGAAAGAATGGATCCAAAAACAGAAAGAGCGTTAGGTGATCCGGAAAAAAATCTTTATGGTACTAATCCAGCGATGCGTCGTGGTTCGCTTGATGTTGAAAGATTGGGTTCTGATAGATTTAAAAAAATTGTTGATAAATTAAGGGATGTTATGAACGCCCCCAATTTAAATAGTGCAAATGTGATACAATCAATACAAAGAGAATTTATGTCATCTGTACTTAGAGCTAAAGAAATTGAAAATTATCACGAAGCTGAATTGGAAGAATTGGCAATAAAATCTTGTCTTGAACTTACTGAAACACCAGAAGGAAAATATGAAATTGATGCAAAATTAACTGGTGGACCTGGTGAAATTAGTTCCGAGGGTTTTCAATTTAAACCCAAAGACAATCCACCTGAAGAAGATGAGGATTTTGAATTGCCAGATGAAGGACAATTTGAAGCTGAAAATTTAACAAAAGGTGAACAATTTGAACTTGAAAAGCATAAAAGAAATATCATAAATGGTATTATTCAAGGGATGTCTAAAAAAGGTCATTATATTTTTCAAAAACCCGAAATACGTGAAAAATTAGACGAAATTGATCCATCTCTTTATGGCTACTATCTAAAAATAATGGCCATAAATGATTATTTTTATTTTAAATTGGAAGATATGATTCAAAGCATGTCACAACATGGACATGGTATTGAAGGTAGAGAAAATTTAAAAACCAAAAAGAAAAAAGCCGGGTCAAATGATGATGACGATGAGGGAAGAAATGATCAGGGTCCTGAACACCAAATCATTGCCCGTGGATTAATATTTCCAATTTTATGTCATGAAATTATAAAAGGTATTGAAGAAGCTCTTGGGAAGTTTGGTTATTCGCAAGATCCTGATATAAGACAAGCTGTTATTCAAAGTGTTGATACATTACCCAATGAAGCGATGTCACTGAGAATTGGTCCCGAACTTGTTGACCGTATTAGACATTTATTACCTAATGAAATGTTCAATGAAGAAAACTACGGAATAAAACCATTTTTCTATATGTTTCTGTATCAAATTCCAGCCAGATCATTTCTTGAAATAATTGGAGATGTAATATCACAGGATGCCAATGATAATCGCAAAGCATCAGATAAATTTAAAGAAATTTTCCAACAAGCAAAATCGTCAAAAGATAGATATGAGAAAAAAACCGGTAAAAGGGCTGAAGAATCATCAGAAGATGATATTGAAGCATATCTTAATAGTTTGAGTAAGTTTGGTATTGGTAGAGCCGAAACCAAACCACAATCAATACCACAGCAACCAGTGGTTGAACCACCAAAAGCAGCTAATTTAGATGATAAAAAACTAGCATCAATGAGTCTTGGTTCATTAAATAATGAATTAAACAACGCCATTGATAATGAAGATTGGGAATTGGCTCAAAGAATCCAACGAATGATTGAACGAAAACAAAGATAATCGTAATACCGAATAAGTTAAATAAAGAAAGTGGAAATATCCACTTTTTTTATATTTATATATGTAATGAGTCCAAGAATTGAACAACTTAAAGAATATGCTCGCATTATTAAAGATACACCATATGCGATAAAAACGTATTTACAAACTTATGATAATACGCAAAGTAAATATGTTCCGTTTGACTTATTCCCCGACCAGATACAATTAATAAATGATTATGAACAATATAACGAAAACATAACAAGAAAATATCGTCAGGCTGGGGTTACTACAGTTACCGCAGCTTGGGTTTCAAAAGTAATACAAACAGCAAAACCAGAAAAACCTGAAAAAGTTCTTATTGTTGCAAACAAAAGAGATACTGCGGTTGAAATGGCCAATAAAATTAGGGCTTTTCTTGATCAATGGCCACTATGGATTAATGTTGGGTTTTCTCAAAGTAAAAACTCGGAGCAAAGATTCAAAATGAATAATGGTTGTGAGGTTAAAGCTGTCGCAACATCTAAAGACGCACTTCGTGGTTATACACCAACAATTTTAATATTTGACGAAGCAGCATATATTGAAGCAGGTGAAGATTTCTGGGCGGCATCAATGGCTTCACTTTCTACTGGTGGTAAAGTTATATTAATTTCGTGTGTAACAAAAGACACATATGTTTTCACACCAAATGGTCCATGTCAATTATCTACATTTATTAATGAAAAAATGCCCACACATACTGGATATATCACAAATGATTATTCTGTTCTTGGTAAAAATAAATTTAGATCATCTAATATTGTTGTTAATAATGGTATTCAAAAAACATTAAAAATTTATACCGACAATTCGATACTTGAAGGTACTAAAACACATAAATTATGGGGATACTCAAATAAATCACAAAAATATGACTGGTATCAATTAAAAGATCTAAATGTTGGTGATTATGTTAATATAAATTATGGATTTGAAAAATGGGGAAAAAATGATGACATTAATTTCCAGTATATTCCATCAACAAATGAATCTAATATTTTTTCTCCACAAAAAATAACACCCGATATTGCATATTTAATTGGTTTATATATTTCTATGGGTTCTGTCTATCGAAAATTTAATAATGAAAACAAAATAATAGACTGTAATATTACATTAACATGTGATAATGAACTTCATAAAACAATAAAAAATGTGGGGTTATCTTATTCTTATCACGATGATTTATATTATACAATATCATCAAAAAGTTTATATTCTTTTCTAGAATTTTTGGGTTTTGATTTAAAATTAAAAGCTACCGAAAAAATAATACCCAATAGACTACTTGAAATGAGTAGAGAAAACATAATCGCTCTTCTTCAAGGTATATTTGATAGTAATATTCAGTTTGAAAAATCTGGAATAGGAATAAGTTTATCATCAAAAAAACTTATAGAACAAATAAGAATATTATTGTTAAATTTCGGAATTTTAACCGAATATTCAGGCAATTTTAGATTAACATGTAATTCAAATTACACTAAAATTTTTAATGAAAAAATTGGATTTAGGTTCAAAAGAAAAGAAGTCAACTTTAATATATTAAAAAAATATACAGATGATTATAATGATTCATTGGATATTATACCAAATAGTTCTGAAATAATAAAAAATATTCTTCTTAAAAATAATATTAAACGAAAAGATCTTGATATAAAATTAAAAAGAATTTATGATCAATTTAATAAAGTTGAATCTATAAGTAGAAAATCTTTTTCGTTATTTATTGATTTTTTAAAAAATAAAAATATTGAAATAGATGAATATATCTTTGACAAAATTTTCTTTGAAAATTCTAAATGGATTAAAATAAAAAAAATCGAAGAATCGGAAAACGAAACTTTTGATTTTTCATTATATAATGACAATAATGATATATGGTGTCATTCAATATTTTATAATGGTTTATTGGGGCATCAAACACCAAATGGTTTTGATCCCATATATTATGGCATATATGAACAAGCCGCTCGTGGTGCTAATAACTTTAAAATAACCGAATTGAAGTGGTATAATGACCCGCGCTATACTAAAGATTTAAAATGGATAAAATGTAAAGATATTGTTCATTATATGCTCAATCGTGATGAATATAATGATGAAGAAATTACACTAATTGAAACCGATAAAGATAAATTTGAACAACTAATACATGATGGTTATAAACCATATTCCACGTGGTTTGAAAATATGGCCAAAAAATTCAAGTATGATAAACGAAAAATCAATCAAGAAATTGAAGCCGCGTTTCTTGGCTCTGGTGATAACGTAGTCTCAGCAGAATTAATAGAAAAAATATTAAAAGAAGATGTCTGTGATCCTAAAGAAAAGTATATGATGGGACAAATGTGGCAATGGAAAGAACCAATACTAGGACATCGTTATATTATGGGAGTTGACGTATCAAGGGGAGATAGTGAAGACTATTCTTCAATTAATATTATTGACTTTGATGAACGTGAACAAGTTCTTGAATATATTGGAAAAATTCCGCCTGATGATCTTGCATCAGTAGCATATAAATGGGGTATAATTTATCAAGCTTATATTGTTGTTGATATTACGGGCGGTATGGGAATTGCCACAGCAAGGAAACTTCAAGAAATGCAATACAAAAACCTATATATTGATGGTATTAATACACAAAATGTGTGGGAATATGATGCAAAATTGATGGAAAAAATACCTGGAATAAGTTTCAATAACAAAAGAACACAAATAGTTGCGGCGTTTGAAGAACAAATACGTAACGGATTTAAAGTCAATTCAGTGAGACTAGCTAATGAAATGAATACATTTGTTTTTATTAATGGAAAGCCAGACCATATGAAAGGAACTCACGACGATTCTATTATGTCAATAGCCATGGCAATGTTTGTTGGTGATATCTGTTTTACACAATTAGTTAGAAATGATTTACAAAATAAAGCAATAATAGATTCTTGGATGTTATCTGAAAGAACATATGAACCGGAAAAATCTTTTTATTCTTATGGTAAAGCTTTTGATCCTTTTGGCGTTATAGATGCAAATACAGGTAGACCAATTGAAAATCCATTATTTCAAAATGATAGAATGATATATACGAAACAAATGTATCAAGAATATTCATGGTTATTTGGTCCAAAGAAAAAATAACCTTTCAATTTATACATTTTTTATTTATATTTAGTTAATATTTATATGCATGGCAAAACAACAGAAATTAACAATATATCAAAGGTTAACCAAAGCCTTTGGATTTGCTGGGCAATTGAGAAATCCACCCTCACAATTTGAATTTGATAAAAAAGAATTATTAAAAACTGATAGTCGAGAGGATTACGAAAAGGCAAAACTACAAGCCCAACAATCACAATATATCGCAGATAAGTGGTCAAAACTTGATATGTCACTTTATAATCAGTCGGTATATTATGAACCCAATAGATTATCAGCATATTATGATTATGAATCAATGGAATTCACTCCAGAAATATCTGCCGCACTTGATATTTATGCTGAAGAATCAACAACCAAATCCGAAAAGGGTCAAATTCTTACGATACATTCTGATTCGAAAAGAATAAAACATATACTAGATGACCTTTTCTATAACGCCCTGGACATTAACACCAACTTGGTAATGTGGGCTAGAGGAATGTGTAAATATGGCGATAACTTTGTTTATCTAAAAGTTAGTCCGGATAAGGGTGTTATTGGTTGTCAACAATTACCAAATATTGAAATAGAAAGATTAGAAGGCGCAAGACAGTCAGTCCCAAATCAAAGTGACCGTGTTGGTAGTAGATTTCCAACACGAGAATTGAGGTTTACTTGGAAAAATAAAGATATGGAGTTCCAGGCGTGGGAAATCGCCCACTTTCGAATCCTTGGTGATGATAGAAAATTACCATATGGGTGTTCAATGTTAGATAAAATCCGAAGAATTTGGAAACAATTACTTTTAGCTGAAGATGCTATGTTAATTTATCGAACTTCAAGAGCACCCGAAAGAAGAGTTTTCAAAATATTCGTTGGTAATATGGACGACAAGGACATAGAAGCATATGTACAAAGAATAGCAAATAAATTTAAAAGAGACCAAGTGGTTGATCAAAGAACAGGACAAGTTGATATGAGATATAATCAAATGGCTGTAGATCAAGATTATTTTATTCCAGTTCGAGATCCATCACAAGCAAGTCCAATTGAAACATTACCCGGTGCACAAAACTTAGCGGAAATCGCTGACATTGAATATATCCAAAAGAAAATGTTGGCTGCTCTTCGAATACCAAAAGCTTTTCTAGGGTTTGAAGATGTTGTTGGTAATGGTAAGGGCTTGGCATTATTAGATATTCGTTTTGCCAGAACGATTAATCGTATTCAAATGTCATTAATTCAAGAATTAAATAAAATTGCCTTAATACATTTATTTCTATTAGGTCTTGAAGACGAACTAAATAATTTCACATTATCATTAACTAATCCATCTGGACAGTCGGATCTTTTACGAATTGAATCTTGGAAAGAAAAAATCACAATGTATAAAGATGCCACATCTGATCAATCACAAATGGGTATTCTTCCAGTTTCTCACACATGGGCTAAGAAAAATATTTTGGGTATGAGTGACAACGAAATAATTCTTGATTTACAACAACAAAGATTGGAAAGAGCAATTGGAATGGAATTAACAAACACACCACAAATTATTAGACGTTCTGGTATATTTGACGATGTGGACAAGAAATATGGTATACCAGAAGAAGAGAGAAAGAAAATTGAGGCTGCTATGGGTGGTCAAGGACAAATGCCTGGTGGTAAACCGGGATTTGGTGGTGGTACAATGATGAGTCCTGAAGAAGCTGCGGCCGGACCTTTAACTAATGCGGGCCCAGCACCAACAGGAAACGAACCCGCTGCTCCGTTATCAGAAAACGAAACAAAAAAAGAAAAAATTTTATCAATGTTAAATGAAGATACTTCGTTAAATGATTTATTTGATATGGAAAAAGCGCAAAAGAATATTTATGAAATAGAAAATAAAATAAAAGATATTTTAAATCAATAGAGATGAACGACTTTGGAAAATTAAAAACCAAAATTTTACAAAAATTTACTAACGCATATGCTAGTGGTAATAAAAATGAGGTGAAAAAAATTCTTAAAATGATAACTGAAAATAAGGATTTTAGAACTCTTTATTTGTTCTATGAAGATTTTGAGGACAAATATATTGAAGATAAAAAGGATGCTGAATTGTTTCTTAATAAAATCATACCAATTCTTAAAGAACACAAATCAAAAATAAAAAAAATCAGTAAGAAATTGGACGAAGAAATTGGTGATATTTTAATTACTGAAAATGAAGTTTATACACACTTAGATAAAATAACTGAAGAAGATAATGTATTAAATGCTTTTGAAAAAATTAAATCGAATAATGAATTAATTAATCATTTAATGTCTAAGAAAGAACAAAAAACTAATGATTTAATACAAATAGTTGAGAACGAAAAATTACTTAATAGTATATTAGTTAATAATTTTAATGTTTTATATGGTTCAACATTATCAGAAGATGAACAAACACAGTTAAAACAAATTATCGATATCACACCAAAAGAATTGGAAGAAAATTTCAAAACATTACAAGAAGATGTTGTTTCTAAAATGACAGATATGATCGTAAATGAAAAAAATGAAAATTTAAAAACAAAACTAATAGAAGCAAATGCTGAAGCAAAACAAATGAAACCAACTAAATATAATTATTATAAACTTCAACAATTAAAGAACGGACTTTAAGTCCGTTTTTTTTATTATTTCAATTTGGAATATCAAAAAATTTTCCTTATATTTTATTCAATATTCATCAATAAAAAAGAAAATATGGAAAATTTTAATGAAAAACGGAAAATATATAAATTTGGGTTATTATGGCAATTTTAAAATTGGATATGGTACAGTAGATCATAAAAATTTAAAAAGTATATATATAAAACTAAATTCTTGGATCACTCCAAATGATGATGAAATCAATTTAGATTCTCTACTGTTAAAAACACAACGAAAAATTAAATTACACATTTATCATTTAAAAAGTGAATACTTTAAAAAGGAATCAATTGTTGATATTGATCTCCGAACAAATGGTGTGAAAATGGGAAAAAAATCTTTCTTAAGTATTGAAATCACACTTTTTACTGAAAAACATTTTGATATAAAATCTAAACAAATCAAATTCTTTTTGATTAATTTGATAAAAGAAATTATCAATAATGATTTAGAAATAAAAAATTTATTTAATTTTTACAAAAACAAAAAATAGTTCAAATATTGATGTATTTATAGTAAAAACTATAGATGAAGATATTAGGACCAAACGATATTGGTGTTTTTGGATATTTGATAGAATATGACGCCGGTCATATTTCTCCAAACGACGAACATAACAAGCAAATAATTTCTGAAATGAAAGAGGTCGATTTCCACCAAGACCTCATTCTTTATGCTGTGTTACAAAAATTTGGTGTGCCAAATAAAAACGGTAGAATATATCCCGAAGCAATTTTAAAACGAGAAAATGAAAAATATCAAACTGTAATAAAAAACGGTGGTGCTCTCAGTGAACTTAATCATCCCACATCATCACTTATTGACTTAGATAGAGTTTCACATTCAATTCTCGAAACTTGGTGGGAGGGTAATACTTTACTTGGTAAAATTAAATTATACACATCACCTGGCTGGAAAAAAAGTGGTATCATTAGTTGTAAAGGTGATCAAGCTGCAATGTTATTAATGAATGGTGCGACGTTAGGTATATCCTCTCGTGGTGTTGGTTCATTAAAAAGTGAAAGAGGACAAAACGTTGTTCAAGATGATTTTGAATTAGTTTGTTTCGATTTAGTTTCGTCACCTTCAACCCCCGGCGCTTATGTATTTAGTGATTTAAATGATAAGGCGAAATTTGAAGAAACCATACCACAAAATACCCCAGAAGAAAATAAAATTAAATCATTAATGGGAAGATTAGATAATTTTCTTTCAAAATAATGGTTTTTTTTTGATTTAAAGTGCATAAAGATAAACTTTTAATAAAATCATAATATTTATAAAAATAAATAAAAGATAAAAATGGCTCAGAAATCTATTTTAGAACAAGCATTACTTCAAGTGCAAACACTTGAAGAGGCGGTAAAAGCAAACGCAAAAGGTATACTTGCTTCAACAATGAAACAAGAACTAAATGATTTGCTAAAAGAACAAGAGGATGAAAAAGATCCTGAAGAAGTAGAAAAAGATGTTGATGGTATAACACCAGATGATGAAGAAACTTCCGATAATGAACCTGTGGATAACGGTAATGAAGATTTACCGCTTCCAGTAGACGATGAAAATGACACTGAAGAAGATTCAGGTCTAGATCTTCCTGCTGAAGATGAAGAGGACGATGAAGTTCTTGATATGACTGATGCATCTGAAGAAGAAGTTTTGAAAGTATTCAAAGCTATGAAACCTGAAGATGGTATTATTGTCAAAAAAGAAGGAAATACTGTCGAATTCTCAGATGAAGGAAATGATTATATCATTAAACTTGATGATGAAGATTTGGGTGGTGATGACACTGGTGAAATGCCAGATGAACTAGCTGAACAAATTGATGAAACTGGTGATGACGAAATCGTTTACGAAATTGAACTCGATGATGACGAGTCATTTGATTTTGATGTAAAAGAAGAGGTTAGTCTTAGTGACGGTAAACCTTTTGATCAAAAAGCAAAAAAGAGGGAGACCAAAGAAAGTGTGACCGTTCATAAAACACACACATTACAAGATGGTAAACCTTTCGACAAAACATCTCCACAAAAGGGTGTTAAAAAATTACAGGCAAACGAAGAATCATTCGTTAATGATGCCAAAAGACCCGGTACTGGTGTTCCTGGATCAAGTAATCCTCAAACAAAAGAACCGGGAAGAGGTCAGGTAAAAACCTCAGATGGTCGTCCAGGTACTGGTGTTAAAGATATGGACACGCCTAAAAAGTATGACAATCTTGGTGCTGGTAAATCACAAACAAATGATCCGACTCGTCAGGGTACTGCTCTAAAGGGTGTTAGTAAACCTGTAACAAAAGAACCTAAAGAACAAAAAGAATGTGATGAGTGTGGAGATAAAGACGTTAAGGAAATTGAAGCTACTGAAGCTGCAAGAACAAAGGGTAACAAACATGGTTTACGTGCTGCAGAACCAAGAACTGGTCTTCCTAGCAAACACGTTCATCACGCCGGTGCTCAGACAATTCACAATGCTGCTGATTTATATGAACAAGTTAAAACACTTAAAAAGCAGAATGATGAATATAAAAAGGCTTTGGTTCTCTTCAAAGATAAACTTAACGAAGTTGCTGTATTTAACGCAAATCTAGCGTATGCTACACGTCTGTTTACCGAACATTCGACAACTAGACAAGAAAAACTGGACATTCTAAAAAGATTTGACACAATTTCGGTATTATCAGAATCTAAACAACTTTATTCTACTATTAAAGCTGAGTTAGATAACAAAAAACCATTTAGTGAAACTGCTGTGGAGAAAATCACTTCAACACCATCATCTTCATCGGTTGAAATGTTATCGGAGTCAAAAGCTTACGAAAATCCTCAGTTTAAGAGAATGAAAGAGTTAATGAAAAAAATAAACCAATAATAAACAATAAAAAAATTTAAAACCTATAAATTAAATGGGAGCATTATTAGAATCAGGTATTGTTGGTAACATTGGACTAAAACACCTCCGTGTTATCAAAGAAGATACCATAAAAAAATGGGATGACCTTGGATTCCTAGAAGGACTCAATGGTCACATGAAAGATAACATCGCTCAGTTATATGAAAACCAGGCTAGTTATCTGATTAATGAGGCGGCTGTATCTGACTCATCAGGTTCGTTTGAAACTGTTGTATTCCCGATTATCCGCCGTGTTTTCTCTAAGCTGTTAGCTAACGACATCGTTAGTGTTCAGGCTATGAACTTACCTATCGGTAAACTGTTCTTCTTCGTTCCGAAGATTCAGGATAGAAAGGCTAATGGTAGTCATTATGATCCATACAAAATGCCGAGTAATACTGATGCATTAGGTGCTGGGTATGATGATAATGCAGTTAACCTCTATGATCGTTTTTATGAAAACGATGATGGTACTGGTAACTCGCCAGAAACTGGTCTTTTCGATTATTCAAAAGGACAGTATGTTGTATCAGGTTTAACTGGTAGTACTATTGTTACTTTTGAAAACGGTAAAGCAAACGAATCAGCAACAGCTACAGGTGCAACTAATGATTTACACTCACAAATCATTGTTAAGTTTACTGGCTTCTCAATGGACGGCCAGGGTAAATTGATTGGTGCATATGGTAACATTATGGATACTGAAGATTTCTTGGCATCTGCAGAAGTTTTCTTTGGTGGAGCATCTAGAAATTTCCATATCGTAACTCAGAAGTACGGAAAAGGTATTATCGAATATGGTAATAAAGCTTCTTCAACATCCTTCCCACTTGGTAGATATCAGGATATTTGTGATGAAACTGGTAGTATCTACATAAGTGTTGATGTTGAAAGTTACAACCCATTATCTGGCTTCTCACAGTTTAGCGGAACACCGGCCGCAACTGAATTCTTACTAACTTATAGAACTTACGATACCCTTGAGTTCGAATCTGAAATTGGTGAAGTATCATTTGATCTTCAATCAGTAACAGTTTCTGTAACAGAAAGAAAATTAAGGGCTGCTTGGTCACCTGAACTAGCACAGGACGTTAGCGCATTCCACAACATCGATGCTGAAGCTGAGTTAACAGCTCTTCTTTCAGAACAAATCGCTGCTGAGGTAGACCGTGAAATCCTTCGTGACTTAAGAAAGGGTGCCGCATGGAAAGCTCGTTGGGACTATAACGAATGGAGATATGGTAATGCCGGATCATCCTTCGCTGGATATACACAGAAAGACTGGAACCAGACCTTGATAACCAAGATCAACCAGTTATCTGCACAGATACATAAAACAACTCTTAGGGGTGGAGCCAACTGGATCGTCGTATCTTCAGAAGTTTCTGCAGTATTCGATGACCTTGAGTACTTCCACGTATCCAACGCTCAGCCTGAGCAGGATCAGTATAACATGGGTATCGAAAGAATCGGTACACTTGGTGGTCGTTATCAGGTTTATCGTGACCCGTATTTCCCACCTAACAAAATCCTCATCGGACATAAGGGTAAATCATTACTGGATGCTGGTTATGTATATGCACCGTATGTGCCTCTACAGCTTACTCCAACGATGTACAATCCGTTTAACTTCACACCAATAAAAGGTATCATGACAAGGTACGCGAAAAAAATGGTTAATAACAGGTACTTTGGTGTTATTGATGTGAAAGGTATTCAGGTATTTAACCTTCATACTTTACGGTAATCATCTATTGTGTATCAATATGATAAAGGGGTGTTATCACCCCTTTATTTTTTTATATACTCTTTAAGTGTCATAAAATTTTCTTATTTTTTTTTATTTGTTTGGTGTAAAATTAAAGGGGAAATATTTGGTTTTTTCATTTTTTATACATACATTTGTATGAAATATTTAAACATGAAAACAAAAAAATTAACCAACGAGGACATTTTGGAGATGATAAATCTCTATAAATCTAATGTTAGTAGTACACACAAGCTTGGTGAAATATATAAAATAGATCACAAGAAGGTTAGTCAAATCTTAAAAAGTCATGGTGTTGAAATAAACAAAAGAGGTGGCCAAAATAAAAATATACAAAGTAAAGAAATTGGAAAAACAAAAACTTTGAAATACCAATCATCGTCCGGAAATAAAATCATGGTTGCCCGATGCAAGCAAACACAAAAAGAATTTAGTGATATTAATAACTTATCTGGCGCATTGACAGAACATATTCTAGGTTTATATGGTGATATTAAAATCCCTAAAAACAACTATCAAAGAAAAAAATACGAAAAAGAGTTTGGGAAAAAATGGTTTGAAGAATATTTTGATATTATTGAAATTGAAAAGAAAAAAGTAAGAAAATGTAAACTTTGTGATTGGACAACAACTGACATTTCAAATCAAACAGGATGTTTTGAAATACATGTTAAAGAGAAACATAAAATCACCATCAAAGAGTATCTTGAACAATTTCCAGAAGATCTTTATTTACATCCAACATTTATCAAAAAAGAAAAAGAAAAACAATTTTTAAAAAATAATGAAAACTTTGTTGTATGTAAACTCTGTGGAAAAAAAATGAGGATGATTACAAATACTCATCTTAAAAATGTTCATCAAATTAGTAAAACCGAATATAAATTAATGTTTCCGAATGAAAAATCTGTTTCAAATAAAACATCAAAAAAACTTAGCGAGACTGCTGAATTAACAAATATAAATCAAACACCAACATGGGAATCGAGTGGTGAAATCGAAATAAAAGAATTTATTAAAGAATTGGGTTTCATTACTGAAAAAAGTAAAAATCGCAAATTACTAAACGGAAAAGAAATTGATATAATTATTCCTGAATTAAAAATTGCAATTGAATATAATGGTTTGTATTTTCATACAGAAAAAATGGGAAAAACACCAACATATCATTTAAATAAAACAATAGAATGTCTTGAATTAGGATATAAATTATTTCACATTTTTGAAGATGAGTGGGTGTTAAAGAAAGATATAATAAAAAACAAATTAAAACATATATTGAAAGTAAATAACGGTATTAAAATAGGTGCTAGAAAAGTCGTAATAAATAAAATTACACCAGAACAAAAATCAATTTTTTTAAATGACAACCACATTCAAGGTAATGATAGTTCAACAATACATTACGGTGCTTTTTATAATAATACAATGGTTGGCGTGATGACTTTTAATGAACAAAGAAACATGACGAAATCTGTCGAAGGTGAATATGAATTATCAAGATATGCTGTCCATCAGAATTATATTATACCTGGTTTGGCGTCAAAAATGCTTAAACATTTTATTAATGAATATAAACCACCAAAAATTATAAGTTTTGCTGATAGACGATGGACGCCAGACAGTACAAATAATCTTTATACACATATTGGATTTAAAATATCTGATATAATCAAACCCAGATATTTTTATTATAATTCAAAAATTGATCGTTATAAACGATTCCATAAATTTGGATTTGGTAAAACCGGTCTTCGAAAAAAATATCCTGACTTGGATTTTACAAAATCAGAAAAAGAATTAACAACAGAACTCGGTTTTGAACGTATTTGGGATTGTGGCTTGATTAAATACGAATTAATTCCTTAACATTATTTATATTTGTACCATGAAAAAATACATATATCTCGATCTTGATGGTGTTCTATGTCTGGGAAGTGAAATCCACCCAAAATTAACACAATGGGGTTACGTTCATCGTTTCAATGCAAAAGCTGTTAAGGTATTTAATGAAATTCTTGAAAAAACAGAAGCTGAAATTATAATATCAAGTGATTGGAAAGACCATTATACTCTAGAAGATTTTAAGGGTATATTTGAATGGCAAAAAGTTATTAAACATCCAATTGACATTACAAAATCTTTACCAAATAAAACAATAAATTTACTTGAAGAACAACGTGCAATGGAAATATTGGAACATGTTGATGTGCACAAACCCACATTCTGGGTTGCTATAGATGATCTTGACCTCAAATATTGGATTAATAATAATCATTTTGTTCATACACCATTGTGGATGGAAGGAATAAAACAAACGGGAAAAAAACAAGAAATAATTAATAAGCTTACAATATGGTAAAGTTAAATGAAGAATGGCTTCGGTATTTTATTAATATTGCCGAACAGGTTAAACTTAAATCAAAAGACCGGTCAACGCAAATTGGTGCTGTTATTGTTGGAAAAGATAAAGAAATTCGTTCTACTGGATATAATTCATTTCCTAGAGGATTAGATGACGAAGTACCAGAACGTCAGGAACGACCTGAAAAGTATTATTTTTTTGAACATTCTGAGCGCAATGCAATTTATAACGCAGCACGAGTTGGAATACCACTTGATGAATCTGTAATTATTGTAACATCAGGAATACCATGTGCGGATTGTGCTCGGGCAATTATCAATTCTGGAATAAAAGCCGTTTATTGTAAATCAATTTGTACTACAAAAAATAAAGAAAAATGGAATGAATCTCAGGAAAAAGCGTTACAAATGTTAAAAGAATGTAAAGTTGATGTTATTTTTTATGATTGAAAACTATTTATAAATAAAATAATTTAAATGAGTCGTTTATCCCTTCTTGAAAGATACAATACATTATTAAACGAAGAAATTCACCCCAGTGAAGCTAGTACAGATGAAGGGTCATTATTAACACTTATTAAGGGAAAACGTGATGTTGCGTATATGACAATATCCAAAAGATTCAGGAAAATTTTGGAAAAGTATAAATTTGGTATTATACCTATACGAATGATAGGTATAAATGAAATGAAAGCTATTGTATATCGTAACAAAGAAAAAGCATTGAGGTTATATGAAATCGCACGAAAAAATAATGGATATTTAGCTGATAAAACATCGGAAGAGGCTCGTGAAATTGGTGAATTACTAGGATATTATAAAGAAGAAATAGATAAATATATTCAGAAAAGATATGGTTATACTGTCCCTATTGTGAATGAACCATCACCGGACGATATTATCGATTTAACAGAACAAAAGAAAACAATAAAAGAAAATACACAATTTAAACGAACTATTGAATTGATCAAAAAAATTAATACTTTTTTTATTTTACATTTTTTGATCTTCTAAGATTATGTTTTTTTCATTCAGGACTTGTTCTGGTTCGTTTTCCACGATGATCGTTCATTTGTTATAGAGGTTGATGACTAAAATGTAATTCGTTCTCCACAGTCATTAAAACAAGGTAGATTTTCAATTTTTAAATGAAGGTATTCCCCATTTTACGCAATGTTATAATTGTTTTGTCAATATTTTCACAATTTTTTATAAACTGGGATTCTTCTTTTATTGACAAATCAAACCACTCACCATTTAATTTCACATGTGAAAATTGACGATGTAATGCCGATTCAATTTTTGATGCATTTTCTGATGGATATGTTTCAATTAATGTTAATTCATCAGAATTTCCGGTTTGAAGTTGTTTTATTCTTTTTTTAGGATTTTTGGCAATACCAATTTTATATTTACCATCATTGCCTCGTATTAAGTAAACCGATTTCACTTACATAAGATAGTGAATTTTTCTAATTATGTAAATGTTTACTTTTCTGAAACAATTTCAAATTTTATCTCATCTTTGTAAAATACATCTTCACCATTAATCATAGTTCGCAATTCAACCCAATATTCACGAGGAATCATATAAGACGTATCTAACATAAATGAATTTTCATTTGTTTTATCCAATTTAGTCCATTCCCACACATTGACCTGTGTTCGTCCTTCTTTGACGTAGACTCTATAATAAACATCATCCATTAATACGGATTTGGGTGGATTGTCTATTGATCTGAATGTTACAACAATTTTTCTTGTAGAACCTCTTTTAATTTTTTCGTTCAATGATACACCATAAAATTGTACAGCAAACTTATCAACACTGGTTTGATTTGGTCCGATTTGGAAAAAATCATTGAATTGTTTTGGTATAAATTTTTGTGTTACACAATCTAAATCTCGACCATTTATGATAATATTACACCATCTATCATAGAAAAAACGTTTTCCCTCACAAAGAATACCATCAACACCAAAAGATATTTTATAAACACCTTTCCTGACATGTTCTGGTGTCAGACCAGATAGTGTTGGTATTACTGACCCCGTAGGATCTAGAATGTCAACGATTGGTAATTCATCAAGATTATAAGGATTACCCATATAATTAACATACAGATATAAATTCCTATTTGAAATACCAACATAAAAACTTTCTCTGTTGTCATCAATAACATCATCAAAAATTGTTTCTACAAATGGCTCCCAGAATGTTTGTGTGTATTTTGTAAAAAAAGAAACTGATTGTTCTGGTGCTAATGTTGTTATAAGTTCATATGGAAGGTCAAAAGCCAAACCCAGACCGTAATTTTCAGTTAGGCCAGATAATATATTATTCACATAATCTGTAATATCAACATCAATATTTTCATTACCATTATCAAAATGAATTCTTTGTAGTATTGTTGGTGTTGTGCTATATATACCTTCTTCAGTCCATCCGGAAATTGAGCTACGATTAAACCAGTTAGACGGACGTAAATCATACGTTAAATTACCAGTTGTAAAATCCACTACTTTATCATAATCAAAACCAACACCTTCATCCCAAAACTCCGGAATTTCAAACAGTATTAAGTCAAACGAAACCGCTCTTTCTCTACCAGTACCTCTTTCTTCACCCAGTAATGTTTCGTCACCAAAAATTGTATTAGTCAGGTGAAGTCGGTGTGTGGTATTCTCATTTAATATAAAATCACCGTTATTAATTTTTTCTTGTAATTGAGAAAAATCGACTTGAAAAATAAATTTCGAAAAACCATTACCATAAAATATCTCGGTATTTGGGTTTTTGGCGGTATTAATATACGAATTTTTGAGTATCGTATTGTTCTTTTTGAAATATGATCTATAGTATGACATGAGTTTTTACTATAAATATGTGATTAGTTTATTCGGAGTGATTCATTTAATAAATCATCACGTAGTGTACTAATTAACTTAGACAATTCAATCCATCTTGGATCGGATTGAACCAATGGCTCGTTTATGTTATGAATATGACTTTCCATCAATTTAACCATTGCCATTAGTACATTATATAAATTTTCACCACGAACTAGTGCATATGTATTCGGTTCTATTTTATTTACATAATCTTCTTGAGTTAATTCATATTCATCCAATTCGTTAAAATTGATAGCTTTAACATTTGGTCCGACATTTGGGCTCGTACTTGTTAGAAAAATTTTATCAGCACTTAATGATGAAAATGATTGTTCTCCAGCATTTTTTACTTCTTTGGCAACATTATCTATTTTTTTGTTTGAAATTAATGGTGGTGTCGCATTTTGTCTAGAATATATTAGTCCCGAGCCGCCAGATATGTTACGAACTTGAATTTTATTAATAAATGTAGTTTTATTTATGTGTTTTACCAATCTTAAATTATTTGTCGGCCGGAAATAAAATGGATGAATTTCATCGTTTAAATATTTGTTTCCAAACACACTTAACCCTTTCCCGTCCAATAATTGAAGAATATTTCGAATTTCAATATATGCAGATTGAATTGTATTTTCTTTAAGAGTTTTTTGAAATGTAACACCAGTAAAATTATCATTAATATTGATTAGAGATAATGCTTTAGTGTCGTCAATTGGTAATATTGAGCTTTCATCAAACACATCAGTATTGAATTGATCTGTGTCACCACCAATAACTTTATAAATGTAAAAACTAGCAAGTGTTGGAATATCAAAATCATCAATTTCGTATTCTATAATATATCTCAATTTACTAACAGCAATTTTAGATGTATCAACTGTTTGCCTGGTTGTTTTATATGTTTTTGGGAATTTTTTTAAATTAAATCTTGCCATTTTTTTTGCAACTTGAGGATAGTCTAACACATCTTTTTTACCACTATTTTTACTTATTAGTGAACCACCTCGTAATTGTATACCGTTTTCTGTAAAAAAAACATCAGAACCATAATTTCCACGAACACCAGTATCTTTGTCATCAACCATAGAGCCCTTTGTAACTGGACTGTTAAATTTTCCACTTTTGTTTCTAATTTCTTTTGTACCCTTTACTATCGTACCGCCATATGTTGTATCTTGGTGTTGAACTAAAAATGTTTGATTTTGTAAGTCATGTGGTGATGTGTATGGTCCTGCAACATATTCCACGTTTTGTGTGTCTTTTTCAGTGTCATATTTTAATAATTTAACAGATTGTTGTATTTGTGGTATAATATTTATATGAAGAGGTAGAAATGGAATTGCCAAAAAAGGATCTTTTTCGTCCCATTCATCATATTTTACACCATTTTCAATTTCACTTGTAAAAACACCATAGGGGCGATATCTTATTCTACCAATACCCTTTGGATCTTTATTATTTACACATATACCAATATCAATAAATTTCATTTATTTTAATCTTTTACCAATTTCGTTATTTATTACATTATAATATTCTTCGATAGCTTCCAAATGTCTTGTCAAATTAACAATCAACTCTTTTGTTTTTTCAAACTCATCTAATAAAGAATCTCTACATTCAATCAAAACTTTATTAGGTTTATTTGTTACATTTTCAACAATTTCTTTTATTTTTTCTTTTTCCATATTATAACATTTTTCCATATCCTTCAAGTATACCTGGTGGTATTGTTATAGGTCCAACAGGAGTTGGAATTTTAATGCTTTTCACTGATACTTTAACATAAGAATTGGTGTCAATTTCTTCCGTATACCCATCAACAATACATTTAACTATTGGAAGTAATTTATTTGTCGTCCCATATATTGGACCGACATTAACACCAGCATTTTCTAGTTTTCGTATAATATTCATATATGCCCTATCATTACTAAATCCAGGTAAAAATTCAGAAAGACTTAATAATAAATTGGGCATTGGTAATTTAGTACTAGAATTAAGAGATGTGTTTATAGTACCCAAAATAGCAGAAAACAATTCTTTACAACTTTTTATTTCAACAGTTAATGCTTTTCTTAATATGTTAATCAATATTTTAACAATAATTTTTAGTCTTTTTATTTTATTCATTTGAATTGCGATTGCAATTTTTCTTATAAATTTTAATAAATCTTGTTTAATAAGTAACCAAAATTCTTTATTAAATTTCCAAAATAATGCACTGATAATGTTATAAAATAAATTATGTAGAGATCTCATATACTCTTCAGCTGAAGCAAAACTTTCTTTTACATGTTTATGTATTAATATGATCGGAAAAAACATTTTTGGTGATAAAAAAGTCATCACTAATGCTTTGGGAAATTGTAAAATAAAGTCTTTTATTATTGATATCTGAAACCCTTCAAGTGGTATTGAACCACCAGATTCTTCATAAGCATCAATTGCCGCATTATTTAATGTGTCATCAACATTTTCATCAATAGTTTTGTCACTACTATCTAGAAAATAAACAAAATCTTCAGGATAGTTGGTGTTAAGTGGTATTTCGAAATTATCACAATCTCTAAATTTCAACACACCCCTATATTTTGCGTCTTCATCGTCTAAATCAATACCCTCTACATCATCAAAATCAAAATAATTAATTATATCATACTCATCTTCATTTAATTCTGTAAAAGTATTTTTCATTAATGGTTGATTGGTTGTTTCTTTGTTACATAATGAAAATATTTTTTTAAGTAGTCTATTACCTTTTTTCATTCCAATTTGAAATGCTTTTGGCTCAACATTAACTGCGTCACCACCCAAAACCATATGTGTTGTTGTTTTTAAAACATGTTCAATATCCGGAAACTCTATCGAGTTATAATAGTTATCAATAAAATCACCAATTGGTGTCGTGGGTGTCAATCCATATATTGTATAATTTTGATTGTTTGGATTCCATGTTATTGAAAACAAATGTTCATTACTTTTTGTAAAAAAATCATATGGATATGTTGTAAATGTATTATAAAGAATCTGGTTAAATTTAATATCATTTGTTTCATTTGGAACAACACTTTCATATATGAGTTTTCCGGTAATTGACATCGGGTCTGTTTTTAACATACCCATAAAATCAAATTCTTTTGGAGAAATATCTAAACCAGTCGTATCCAGTGGTGTTGTTGGATTACATGTACCCACACCACCAAAAAATGATTTTTTTGTTTCGGTTAAGATGATTTCTTTGCTTTGTTGTAGTGTTTTATATCCAGCTTCTTTTGCGTATTTTTTTAATTTTGTTGTTACTAAAGGCTTTGTTTTTGCATTAATTTGATCTTCTTTTTCATCACCAACAAAACTTTCTGCAATTCTTACAATTTGTTCAAAAATATCTTTTTTATTTTGTGAGCCTCCTGTTAATTTTGATGTGAAATCAGTTACAGTTTTTTTAACAATACCATTTAAGTTCTCTAATTGTGAGGCATGATTTTCGTACATACCATCAATTAAAGAATTTGGATCTTGATTGATGGTTTTAATAATCGAAAGTTCTTTCGTAATCTTGTTTACTAAATCATCATTTAATCCCATTAAAAAGTATATTTTCCACCATCATCTTTATTTTCAGATTCTTTATCATCACCACCTATAAGTTCATCAAGAATTTTTCGTTCTTCATCAGTTAATGGTGTTTCACTAAATCCTCTATTTTTATCATTTGGTCCGTTTTGTTTTAGCATTGCATTTTGTAATTTCACTAATGAAATTTTCTTTTCAGTACAATCATTAAGAATTTTTTGTTGTTCTTTAATAACAGGTCCAATCATACTCATATCATCAGCTTCTTTCATAAAGGCCAACATCTTTTTCATGATTATTGAGGCATTATTTTTCTGCTCAACAATGTCGTTGTAAATTTCTTGCATTAAAGCTAATGCAGAATCGACACTCAGTTCAATTATTTTTCTTTTTTTTCTCATTTTAAATAATATATGCAATAAATAGTGTTGTTTTTAATAATTTAAAAAGTCAGAAATAATCCCGTCGTACAGTTTTCTATATTTTTTGAGTGATACTCGTATCTCTTTAGTTGATAATGAGGTCATTTCACGTATTGCGAGTAAAATTAAGTTTTTATTGAACTTATTACCCTCACCAATTTGAAATATTTTATCAAAATCATTGAAAATTTGGATTAATGCATACCCTAATTTTATTTCGTTTTCATTTAATTTTTCATTTTCAACAAATTCTTCAAGTTTTATTGATAATTTTGTGATAATTTCTTTATAATCAATTGGTGATGTGTCAATAACGTAAGAAAAGTCCGGATTTTCATTAATTGATGTTGAAATATCTTCATAAGAAACAGTTCTATTGAAATCTTTTACATCTTTTTGTATGGAACCCATTAAATAATTCTTACAAATAGTACCAAAATATGAATATGCCTTCTTATTTGCAGTAGGATCAAATTTAGGCGCTTTTGTCATCAAAAAAGACATAGTATCCGCGTGTTGATCACGAAAAGTAAATCCTCTACGATATAATTTATATCGCCGGATAATACTTTCAATCATAATTGTGAGAGGTTCTTCTAAATATTCATTGAATATCTTGTTCTTTTCTTCTTCGGTTTCAGCTTTGATAAATCTTATTACTGCTTGTTCTTGTTCCTCCCCAAAATAAAATTTTTGGGTTCTCTTGCGTGGCATTTAAGGTTTTTTAAACACAATATCTCTTTTATTTTTAAAAAAATATTCTTTTTTTGCGGTTTCTAACCAAAATTCGGCCTCATTTTCAGATAACGACTCGTTTTCATCATATTTATACTTCCAAAATAACGAATTTTCACGTAGATTAACGTGTAAGTAACCAATTCTTGGTACCGACATAATATTTACACCATTATATGTTAATCTTAACAAAAATTCATATGAAAATGTTAATTTAATATTGTCTTTGAATTTTCCATTGTCTATAATTACTTTAGTTCGATATAATCCACCACTTGTTTGAAAATTTTGGTATTCTAACAGTAATGAATTATCTAAATAACCTTGTCGATCAGAAAAACCATAAGCCCAGACAGATTCATTTGAAAAACCTAAAAATTTTCCTTCAACATTTACGTCTTTAACTACTGGAAGAAAAACATCAACATCATTAAATGATTTTATATATTCATTCATCGAGGACAACCATATTTTATTATATTCGTCATCAATTTCAAGAATCGAAAACCATTCTGTGTTACACTCATCGATACCTATGTTTATTTGAGTACAAAAATCTGTTTTTGATGTTGAATTATAGATGATTTTTACTTCTAATTTTTGACCAAAATCAATACCGCTAATTATTGACTTTAAATAACTAGGACAAACTACTATGATTTTCACATCGTTGTGAAAATCTTCAACTGATAGTAATGCTTTGTGTAACATTTCAATGTCATCACTATCTAATTTATATACTGGTAATATTATTGTTATATTTTTCATTCTGTTATTTCTGTTTTATTTTTTTCTATCGTATTTTTTATTAATTCACTTCTTTGTGTTATAATTGTTGTAAAAATAGATAGTGTTGACTCATTATGTATTTTCTTTGTATATGGTAAATGTGACATGTTCATTTTTTCTTTAACATCTTCTGTTAATTCAACACCATCAAGCCAAGCTAATACATATGTTCCTAGAAGTTCTGAAATTTTATTACCATCATACGTCCAAAATCCGTTTTCAGATAACCAATCTGGCTCAGTAAATGGTATTTTACCAACAACAGGAACCCCACATTTCATTGATTCCAAAGGAAAGGTCCCAAATGTTGATTCATCATCAATCCACACCGACACCATACACTCACATAATGCATCACTAAACTCATTATATGACATTTGTACCATATCTCTAAAAGTAATCCATCGAAGTTGTGGGAATTTTAAATAAAATTCGGAAATAATTTTTCTATGCTGTACCCGATCTCTACAACTAATTGCGATATATGGTTTTGTTGGTTTTTCTGTGGGCTTAAAATTATCTCCAATATATGGTGGTATTAAATAAACTAAAGCTTCTGGAAAATATTCTAAAATATATTTTTTAGCCGCTTTAGTGGTGGTTATACACTTATCAAACCCAAAACTACTCCATCTACTACCAATAGGCAATGCTTCAAACATGTATTCTTTTTGTTGTAATAACATGATTTTAACACACCTAATATTTGATAATTGTTGTAAAATATTAGAATAAACTTCAGGAACAACAATGATATCATCAACGCTAATTTGAACGTTATCTTCTTTTATTGCTGCTATTGGCAATATGTCGTATTCATCACCCAACCAACCATTCACACCACCATATGTTTTTTCTTCAACAAGAATTTTAGCATTATATCCAAATTCTTTCAATGCCAGTGCCATGTCATAGATATGTTTAATGGCTGCTCGTGCATTATTTTTAGTGTCATATGTTAGAAAATAGATAGAATTTTCATTTTTTTCTATTCTATTTAACGCTTCTTGAAAAATTTCAATATTTGTTTGTTTATTCATCATGATTGTTTTCAACTAATATATTATACTTTAATAATGTGTTATATGCTATTTTAAATGAAATACCAAATTTTTGCCCACCAAATATTTCTAATTCAGGATCTGGTTCAGATAGTTCATTTAAAAGTCTTTCAACACAACCTTTAAATATTTCATATTTAAATACATTTAATTCTAATATATTTTCTGTATTTAAAGATAGAACGTCATTTTCATCTTCATTCAATAACATTTGTTCATTTTTATCAGAAAAAATGTTATTTTTTTTATTTTCCAGAAGACAAACATTAATTATTGCATCTACATCGATGTAGTATTCTTTTCCGAAAATTTCAAGCATAATTCATTTATTTTTTTTAGATCATTTATTTCATTTTCAATCGTAAAATGTTCATTATATTTAGTATTAAATTTTACTGGTATCTTATTTTCCGGACATTTATCTAGAATAAATTTGTTATCTGTTATCCACATATCACATTGTTCCCATTCCTTTTCAATGTTATCAAAAGTTATAAATTTTACATTATTTCCTAAAAAACCATTTTTTGATAAAAAGAAAAAAGTTGATGGTTTTGCTTTACCAAATTCATCAACACCGATTAATGTGAAACTCACATTTTTATTTTCATATATAACCTTATTTAGATCACTTACCGCAGTTTGATAACTTAATCCGGCATGACCAAATAATTCTAAAGGAAATTCAATATAACAAAAATTATTAAATTCCTCTTCTGACTGAAAATTAAAACTATTATGAAGATCGTCGTTTAATATTGGATATTTTATATCATATTCAAAATAGTCGTCTTCTGTTGTTTCAGTTTCTAAAAAATAATCTTTATAGTGATACTCGAATTTTTGTATAATATTACGCAGTACCCCATTAATACTTATATATACAACCATAATTACGAGAAATATAATAGTTTTTTTATTATAAGTAAAGAAAATACTAAATAATTTTCTTTAACATTACATTATAAACTCTCGTAAAAATTAAAAAATTGTATGATTTTAAATTAGGTTTTTATGATTTTCCGGTAGAACCAAAACCATCACTATTTCTTTTGGTTTCAGTTAAATCATCTACTTTCTCTAAATTAAGTAACCCTTCACCATATACTGGACAAACAACCGCCTGTGCAATTCTGTCGCCATGTTGAATAACAAATGGTGTATCACCTAAATTTGTAAGAATAATTTGTATTTCACCACGATATTGTGAATCTATTGTTCCTGGTGAATTTAACACCAATACATTATAATGCATTGCCAAACCACTTCTAGATCTAATTTGAACTTCTAGTCCTTTACCTACCTCAAAATAAAGTCCCGTTGGTATTAATTTAGTTTGTCCGGAATTTATAACAACATTATTTTGTATATTGGCACGTAAATCAAAACCGCTATCACCTTCATGTGCAAATACCGGATCTGGATTATCTGATCTATTTACAAATTTTAATGTGGGTTTTGATAATTCTAATTCTATATCTTTTGAAAGATCAGCAAGAATATGATTTAATTCTTTTAATAAATCTTCATTATCACCATTATCACACCCATCTAGCTGTTTATCAATTTTTTCTAATTCTCTTAAATAACTTTCAATTTCACTTTTTTTCATTCTTTTCTTCCATTACAGCAATTTCAAAACCCCACCTTATTATTGATGATAAAGATGATGAATAATATTTAGCCATCTTATCATCATCGTCTTTATCATAATTTATAATAGCTTGAAATTCTTCTTCTGTTAATGTAACTCCATGTTGTAATGCATAATATACCGATCTTTCACCTACACGAAGTCTTATAAGATCATCGCTAAATTCATACAATTGACCTTTTTTCTTTAATGATTCATTTTCAGTTAAACGAAACATAAAAACCTTTCCTATTTGACTTAAAAATACTGTTTTGACTATTGATTCAATCGGATGTTTTAAATTAGTAGGAAGAATCTCATTTGTCATAATAGCATATTTACACGCTCTTATTGTAATTTGTAAAAGACCACCAGGATAACTCCCGGTCATATTCAAACTACTAGTAGACGGTGCTATGAATAGATCTTCACCCAAAAAATCTAATAGTTCTTTAGTCATAATGCCGTACTTTTCATTGGTTTCAATGAATGTGGTTTTATTTTGTTCTATTTTTTTTGTTGTTAACATAGTTTTATTATTACTTTTTCTTGTAAAATTCTGGCCGATTTTTTGGATCTATAATACACTCTATAGGCATTTGAGTTATTGAAAGTACATCACTACCTCTTGCATCACCATCTCGATATTGCCCCATTATAATTGTTGTTTCTTCAACGCTTTCAGCTTCAACAATATATTTAACTTTTTGAAGACGAGGATCGCCATTCCTGTCTAGTTGTTCTGTTTCATAACCTACTGTTACTAGATAATACATAATTTATTTTTTTTTATTTGTTACTTATTTTTTTTAAAAAATCAACTCTTTCCTTACATACTTGTTTTAACGAATATTTGTCTTTAACTGTTTCAAATAATTTATTTCCCAGATCTTCAATCATATTAGGATTTTCTGCTAATCTTTTCATGTGTTGAAACCATTGTTTGTGATTTTTATTTGGATCGACTAATAAAGCATTTCCCTTCGGATTATATTTTCCACCAAAATCAATTGCTGAAACAAGATCAATTGTATATGGATGTATTGCACTAGCAATAAGTGCTTTTTTAAAAAATCCGGCTTCAATTGCTTTTAGTTGTGATTTATGTTCATTAAAATCACACAAAACAAGTGGGGCTAATGACACATCTAAATAATTATAATTTGTTGCATATTTATTTATTTCTTTCGTCCATCGCCTGACATATGGTTTATCTTTATCGTTATATTCACTCTCTTTAAATGTGTGTAAAAAATTCAAATATTCATTATCTAAGACAGAATAATCTTTAGTAAATATTTTTTCATATTTATACCACACAGTTTCTTCCGGTTTGATTGGTCGAACATTCTTTTTCTTGGTTACTTGATCAATTTCAGTTATTGTACCACGTAAATCAAAGCCACAAAGAACAAATTGTATTTTATCACCAAAAGTATCGTGCATGGATGATATACCGTTTCGTAAAAGTTCAATATCAGCCAAATGTGATGAACCACCCAACCAACCATATCTTATTTTATCTGATAGTATGGGTTTTGGTATAAATTGTGATTCTGTTTCATCAATAGCATTGGGGAAAACAAAAACATTTTTTAAACCAAATTTTTTACGTAATGTGTCTCTATAAACTGATGTGGTAACAGTTATATATGTTGCGGTATTTAAAAGTTGAATTTTATTTTTTATGATACCACCTAATTTTGCTTGAATATACTGGGGATGTCTCATACCTGGATCCCAATAATCATCAAAATCAGCAATAACAATTTTTCCTTTATCTTTTAACCATTTAATTCTGTTTAAATTATCATTAGGTGATAACTTACCATGAACAAATGAATGCATGACAATAATATCATAGTCATCAAAAACTTCATTCTTATTTTCCACATCTGATTTAATATCAATATGGAAATCATCTGGATAATTTTCTTGAATATAAATGTAAGGATTTATAATTCTAAATTTTCCCACACCATGTGAATCGGGTGGTATTGCTAAAATTCTTATTTTTGACATAATTTGGCTTAATTATATCAAATAATACAAAAAATTTTTTAAAAAACAAAATTATTTTGAAGTTTTTACTTTGGTAATTTTTCCACTAAAAATAGAATCGCCCACTTTTAAAACTAAATTTTCATTAATTGTTTGTAATTGATTCGCAGATAAAATTTGTGTTAATTTTTCATCAAGAACTTTACGAACTACATTTTCAATTATTTTTTCCAGTTTATCTTCATTAATTTGTGATAATTCTACGTCTTTTATTTGTCTCTGAACTGTTGTTGATGACTTATTTCTTGTTTTGGTTAATAATGTTTCGTCTTGTTCCATTAATTTCTTTGCCTTAGCCATAAGATTAATATCTAACCCATCATTTATAGATATTTGTGGAATCGGATGTTCTATCATGGCCTTTTTGATAGCATCGGGTAATTTTGATTGTTGAATTTTTTCAACTGTGATTGGTTGAGGTTGTTCTTTTATATGTTGTGGTATTGGCTCTGTTTGAATGACTTGTTCATTCATTATCGGAATATTATCGTCACTTACAATATCTGATGCAACAATATTACCACGCTCATAATCACCACTAGAAACTTTCTCATAAACTTTTTTTGATTTGGCTAATCTCTCGGCCAATTCATCGGGTGTTATTCTTCTCTGTACAAGTGCCATTTTGTTTTTTTTTATAAATATAATATTAAGTTACCAATTAATCAATCTTTCAAACCTAGTAATCATTCGATAAGCTTCCGCTAATTGATTTATATTATCTGTTATTTCTATATTATCTCTATGTAAGAAAGTATCAATTTCTTTTTTTGATGTATCAGTAAATCTTTTTCTTGTTCCTTCTCCAGGTCTTTCATTACCACCAATAGCTCGTTGATATATTTTAAATTCATCTTCTTTTGCGTGATATAACTGGTTTAAAGCATTTTGATAATCATTGAACGAAATATAGTTTTGTCCATTAATATTTCTTGATTTTGATTTTAAATCAGCATAAATTTTACGTGCAAATTCCTTACTTGAAATTTCTGGTTTTTGAATCGGTTCAATAATAGGTTGTGGAATATCTGGTTCTTCTGGCTCTTGTAGTGGCTCTGGTCTTTCAACTTTTTTAATTTCTGGTTCTGGTGGAGCAACATATTTCTCACCAGCTTTAAACCAATACGGAGAAAACACATCAACATTACTAAGAGATTTCATTGATGCCGGAGCTTTTCCTTTTTCATAACCAGGTATTATATCGAGATCAAAATTTTTTACATTATAATTAAGTTTCGCTGATACAATTCTATCAACTCTAAACATTTTCCAATCTGGTATTCCTCTTTTAGAAACACCTTTAAAAACATATGCCCAAATAACTAAGTTACCACTTCTAATATGTCGTCCCATAACAACAGGTTCTATGTCAATTCTCTGACCCTCTCTAACTTCATGAGCGGGTCCACGATAGTATATTGATAATGGTATCCGTTCTTCGATGGCTTTTTTTATAATATCAATTTTACTATCTTGTTCCAATAGTAACTGTGTTGCTATGTCGTGTAATATTCTCATTAAAATTCAAAATCTGGATAACGATGTGTTGATTTATAAAAATTTCTTCCAGTATTATCGATTCTCGTATTTATATCAGTTAATCCACCAACATCACCACTATCACCAACTTGACCTTTACCTTTTTCATCACCAGTTGATAAGGCATTTGGATGTGTTGAACTATACTGATTTACTTTTTTATATAAATTTCTGCCAGTATTATCAATTCTTGTTTGAATATCTGTTAAGCCACCAACATCACCACTATCACCAACTTGACCTTTACCTTTTTCATCACCAGTTGATAAGGCATTGGGGTGTGATGCACTATATGGTTTTTCAGCCTGGTAATAATTTCTACCCATATTATCAACCCTAGTATTAATATCAGTTAATCCACCAACTTGACCGTTATCCTCAACTTGACCTTTACCTTTTTCATCGCCAGTTGATAGTGCATTCGGATGTGTTGAACCATATGAATTTGTATATTTGTACTCATTGCGAGCAAGATGTTCTGCTCGTTGTTCATTGGCTATTTTTTCTAATTTCGTTATCATTTTACATTAACTTTTTTATTCGTTTTATTTCTTCAAATAATTTCATCGATTTAGCAGAAAAAATAGAAGAATTTGCAAATTTTTCTGAATTGGATTTTGGTTTAACAACATCATTAACTGGTATTCTTGGTGATAATGTGTTCTTTGTGTGTCGTTTTATTGATGGATTAGACCTTTCTCCCGTTAATCCAGCAATATCATTAGCAATTCTTGTCGCAGATTCTCTGTCACGTATTAAATTTCTTTCATTTGTTAATGTTGTTATACCCCAATTTCTCAATAAATCACCACCATAATAATTATATTTTTCAGGTTCTAAAAATTTATTTATTTTTTTCATATCATGTAATATCCTCTTTAACTGTCCATATGTTACTGTGCCAGTATTTAGAAGATTTTCATTCCTATGTAACCCTTCAATTTGTGGTTGTTGCTTAAGGAAATGTATAATATTATCCGGTAATTTAAATATTCTATCTTTTAATTCACTATTCATCGTCTTCGAGATATTCTGTAATATCACTAAGTTTTAAGCCATTACTTTTCATCGATTGTTTTACGGATTGTAATTGTCTTTTTATTATTGGTGATATTGTTTTTTTTTCAGTTTCGTTTTGATGTTTTTTTACAAAATCTCTATTTTTTGTTTTTTTTGTGAGATATTCGTTAATATAGTCTAATGGATGTTCAATTAATCTTATTTTTCCATCTGGTAATTGTGGGTCATATCCCATTTTTTTTGCTCTGTCTTTTGCTTCATCTTCAGGAACTTCTAATTCATCTTTAAATACTTCAACAGCATCATCATAATCGGTTTCTGGGTCTGCAATTGTCTCAGATGCACCTAACGCTTTACTCATATCAGATTCTGCCCAATATTTAAGTGTTTTATTGGCGTTAGTAACACCACCCAAAATACCAAAAGACCCCATCTGTCCCATTGTTGCCGTTGTAACCTCATCTGATGTTTTTTTAGATCTTACATATGCATTTGGATTGCCTGGAATATCACCACGTTTTATGTCACCATTTTCATCAACAACTTCATCTATATCTAATTCTTCATCAGCCTTTTCTGGTAACTTATCAAAATCAGTCTTATCTGAATATTCTTTAGCCCATCGTTTCCATTTTTTGCGTTCTTTAGATGGTAATTTAGGATCATTTGCCTTCGCATAAAAATATCGTTGCTGTTTTTTTGAAGCGAATGTTTCTTCAATAATTTGTTTTACAAAATTATCCATTATTATAGTTTTTATATAAATATC
>ERZ795044.83-NODE-83-length-73728-cov-9.237523_pt1 | contig 73728 bp, 78 predicted proteins | sample MGYA00375128_ERZ795044 | MGnify/ENA primary metagenome ERZ795044 (study PRJEB30173, sample SAMN05720213) | anaerobic digester metagenome | isolation source: active sludge of municipal wastewater-treating anaerobic digesters | place: USA | collected 2014-12-22 ...
GGCACCGAGACAAAGACGCGCGCGGAGTTCGAGAATGCCCTTCAGTCCCTTGGTGCGCAGGTTCGCGCGCAGGCAGGCGAAGGACACATCTTTGTTTCGGGCACCACGCTGTCCCGAAACTTCGCGGCCACCATGGCGTTGGTGGAGGAAATGCTGCTGCACCCGCGCTGGGATCCGGCTGAACTGGACCTCGTGAAGGCCAATGTCACCGCCGCCATCCAGGGCGAACGCGCCGAACCAAACGTGATCGCCGAACGTGTGCTGGCTCGCCTCGTCTGGGGAGACAACCACATCCTCGGCAAGGGGCCTCTGGGCACGGAAGCGTCTGTGGCCTCGTTCCAGCCCCCCGATCTTGCGGCCTTCCACAAGGCCGGACTTGTCCCGTCGAGCGCCCGTCTGCGCGTTGCTGGAGCCGTCAGTGAGGCTGATGTTAAGTCAGCGCTTGAACGCCTTGCAGGAGCGTGGCCCGCAGGAACGGCGACTCCGGTTACGGCGACCGTTCCCCCGTCGCCCGGGCCGACCAAGATCTATTTCTACGACATGCCTGGCGCAAAGCAGTCGGTCCTGCTCTTCGCCAATCCGGGGCCTGCCCGCACGAATGCAGATTTCTATCCGGCGACGGCGACGAACTTCATCCTTGGCGGCGGCGGCTTCGCCTCGCGACTCACGCAGGAGCTGCGTGAAGGCAAGGGCTATACGTATGGCGTCCGGTCCAACTTCCAGGGCAACGGCACATCGGGCCAGTTCCGGGTGTTCAGCCCCGTTCGTTCGAATGTGACACTCGAAGCCGCGCTGCTGATGCGTGACATCGTGCGCGACTATGGCGCGACCTTCACGCCTGCCGATCTCGAACTCACCCGGGCATCAATGACCAAGAGCCGGGCCCGTGCATTCGAGAGCCTGGACGCAAAGCTCGGGATGCTCGCTAGTATCGGTGATATCGGCCTGCCGGCAGACTTCGTTGCGCGTGACAGCGCAGCGCTGGAGGGGCTAACGCTCGAGCAGGTGCAGGACCTGGCCAAGCGCTTCGTCACGACGGACAAGATGTACATCGTGGTTGTGGGCGATGCGGCGACACAGGCACAGCGTCTCACCGCGCTGGGCTATGGCGCGCCGGTGATGGTGAAGCTGGACTAGCGCTTCGGCAGGCTTGCGATCCAGTCGCCTAGCACGCGGGTGAAGTCTGCATTGTAGGGGGCGTTGGCCACCTGCCCGCCCGCTGCAAGATTGGCGGCGCGGGCCTGTTCGGGCGCGCCCTCGACGCCCATGCCATGGCCCGTCTTCGCGAGCGTGGCGTAGGTCGCTGTGCCCGGGCGATAGTAATTCACCACGTCTACGACGAGCCGATGATCGCGATCGTCGATGGCGGCGTAGTCGACCTCGCCATAGACGGCCAACACCGGCACGTCGGCATCGCGCCATGCGGCCGCAAGGCGCTGCTGGCCGACGCCGCGCCAGTAGGCGACGGAACGACCAAGAATCTGGTCGCCGCCATCCCACCACAGCGCTTGCTTGAGCAACTCATCTCCTCCTTCTTCCTGAGCCGCGATGTCGCTCAGCGGATCGTCGGTCATGAAGATGCGATCGAGGATCGGGCGCATGGCCTCGGCGAGTTGTTCGCCTTCCGCGGGATCTGCGCCAACCGAGAAGAAGCTCTGCAACCTGAACAGGTCCTGCATGTAGTCGTGCCAGTTGCGCATCACCGCGCCATAGATCGCAACGCCGCGCAGCCCCTCGGCCTCGGCCGCGAGCAGCGGCGCTTGGACGCCACCCATCGAATGGCCGAGGATCACGATGCGGCCGGGCGCGACGCCATGCTTCTCGATGAGAGTCTTCAGGCCTTCGCGGAACGCGGCCAGCTCGGTGTCGAAGTCCGTATCCTGACAGGCGGGGCCGCCCATGCTGTCGCCCATGCCGGGTTTTTCGACGCGATAGGTGGCGATGCCGCGATCAGCGAGCCCCTGCGCCAGCGAGCGATACGGGTGGGCTGCATTGGGACCTTCCATGGACCCGCAATAGTAACCCTGGATCAGATACACGACCGCGCCATCCTTCGGCGCGCTCTGCGGCGTCACCAGGATGTCGCGCAGCTGTCCGCCGCGGAACGGAACGGCGCCGTAGAGAGCTTTCGCGTTGTTGTAACTTTCCATCGGCCGGGCAGTCGCCGTGGCCAACGCCGTCGCGGACTGTCCGCCGCGCGTGTAGATGAGGCTGACCTGCTGGCCTGCGCGCAGCTGGTCGGCCATTGCGACGAGCGCCGTGTGGTCAGACACTGGCGCGCCGTTCATGGAGACGATCACGTCGTCAGGCTGGAGGCCGGCCGCCGCGGCAGTGGCGCCGGCTGCAACGGACACGATCTTCGCGCCGCCCGCGGCTCCCTCGATCGCCACGCCAAGCATGGCCTTGCGCGCCAGACCGCCATCCTGCGCCAAGGCCGGCGCGGCGATCGCCCCCGCCGCTACTGCCGTCACCAGACACCGCAATGTCAGCTTCATGCCCACCCTCCGAGATATCGAATATCGATATCATCGCGGCGAGCGGCTTTCAACTGGCTGGATAGCCGCCAGGACTTAAGCCTGGTCCGACCTCGACAGCGTGCGGGTTTCAGCTTCCGCGCCCTTCACCCACGCAGCAAAGTGCGGCTCGGCCCACATGCGGTCGATGTATCCCTGCGCCTCGCCCGACCGCGGGATGGCGTAGGTGACGAAGCGGGTGACTACGGGAGCGTACATCGCGTCCGCGACGGACCATTGCCCGAACAGGAAAGGACCGCCTGAGCGCGCCAGCCATTCGGACCAGAGCGCATCGACCTTCGCCGCATCGGCGAGGCCATCGGGGGTCATGCGGCTCGCGTCCGTGCGGCGCTTGATGTTCATGGGCGCGTCGTTGCGCAGGTTGGGGAAGCCGGAGTGCATGATCGAGGCGGCGGCGCGCGCGAGAGCACGGGCGGTTGGGTCCTTGGGCCAGATCGCGGGCTGCTGTTCGGCGGCCCATTCGCAGATGGCGAGGCTTTCGGCCACCACTGCTCCGCCGCCGAGATCAAGCGCGGGCACGCGCGCGGTAGGGGATATGGCGCCGAAGCTTGGCTTGCCACCCATCTCGGGCAGAGCGTGAGAAACTTCCTCGAAATCTACGCGGGCATGGCGCAGCGCCAGCCATGGCCGCATCGACCAGGAGGAATAGTTGAAGTCGCCGATGTGCAGACGCGGCCGTGTCATAGCTCGATCCCGTTCCTAGTGTGCGCCCTGTCTGAACGTGAATACGACGAGCAACGCAAGGCTGAGGAAGACGACGCCGACACCCCGCTCGAACCATTTGCGGATGTTCGGATCGCCAAGGAAGCGCGACAGGCGGCCGCCGAGGTGGGTGTAGAGCCACTGGACCGCCAGATCGATCAGCGCGCCGACCGTGCCCAGCAGCAGGGTCTGCGAGAGGACGTGGCCCTGCGCGTTGATGAACTGGGGCAGGAACACCATGAACCAGAACACAGTCTTCGGATTGCCGAAGCCGATCATCAGCCCGTCGAAGAAGGCGCCGCGGCCGACAGGGATCACGGGCGAAGGCTGGCCCGGCTCGACCAGTGGCTCGCCGCGGAAGGAGCGGTAGATGGCCGCCGCGCCGAAGAAAGCGAGGCAGGCCGCGCCCGCCCATTTGACGATGAAGAAGGCCAGCTCCGACGTCTGCATCAGCACGCCGAGGCCAAGCGCCGTCAGTGCGAAATAGACGAGGTTGGCGACCTGGATTCCAAAGCCGGCCATGATGCCGGCGCGATGCCCGCGCAGCGCGGCCTGGGACATGATGAACATCACGTTCGGGCCCGGCGCGAGGCTCACGAACGTGGTGAGGACCATGAACAACAGGAAGTTGTCAGGGATCATAAACGTCCGTTCCAGCCCGCGGACCGGATGTCGGCCGATAAGGCAAGCTGCGTCAAGCCCTTAACACCCGACCGGCGACAGCATCGAGCCGCGAGAGCATGGCGGGATCGCGATGCTGCGGCGCAGTGATGATCGCGTGGTCGAGGCAGGTGTCGATGCCGTCGGGGTCTGGCGTGCGGGCCCCGGCGGCCATGCGGGCGGCTATGCGGCCGACCAGGGCGGCGGCGCGTTCGGCGTTGTGGTGCAGCACTTTCAGCACGTCGGTGACGGAGACCGCCTCCTCTTCCTCGCGCCAGCAGTCGTAGTCGGTGACCATGGCGACGGTGGCGTAGGGAAGTTCCGCTTCGCGGGCGAGTTTAGCCTCGGGCATGTTGGTCATGCCGATCACATCGCAGCCCCAGGAGCGGTAGAGCTTCGATTCCGCCAACGAGGAGAATTGCGGGCCCTCCATGACCAGATAGGTTCCGCCGCGATGCGTATTGATGCCCAGCGCCTTGGCCTCCTCTGCCGCCAGCGCGGCGAGCCGCGATGACACCGGATGCGCCATGGAAACGTGGGCCACGACGCCCTCGCCGAAGAAACTCTTCTCGCGTGCAAAGGTTCTGTCGATGAACTGGTCGACCACCACGAAATCGCCGGGGGCGTATTCCTCCTTCAGCGAGCCGCAGGCGGACAGGGAGATCAGGTCAGTGCAACCTGCACGCTTCAGGATGTCGATATTGGCGCGGTAATTCAGCTGGCTCGGACCGAGGCGGTGGCCGCGCCCGTGGCGGGGCAGGAAGACGACGTCGATGCCGTGCAGGCGCCCGCGGAACACCTGATCCGATGGCTCGCCCCACGGCGAGGCGATGCCCTGCCAGCGGCCGCCCTCGATGCCGGGAACCTGATAGAGCCCCGAGCCGCCGATGATGCCGAGCGTCCAGTTTGTCATGGGTTCCCTCGCCATCGCGCGCGGCGCCAGTGAGGGGCAGTCTAGCTGATCAGGGTATCAGGGCCAGCTTGGAGAACATGGCGTCACGAAACGGCCGGCTCATTCGCCGCCCGTGATGCTGTCGTTCTGGCCCATGCGAGAGATGGAGGGCCGGGGACGCGGATGGCTCCGCAGGTTAGTCCGTAGTCCGTGGTTCGTAGTTCGAGAGCGGATCGCCCGCGTCCCCGGCGAGCGGGTTGCCCCGTTCGCATCGCCCCCGCGCCGACAGTGATCAGCTGCCCTCCGTGCGGTGACGACCAGCGCATAATGCGCCCACGCAGGTGGGGGTTGGATGAGATTGCGGGTTTCCTACAGCGGGTTTCGCGTAGGGGACTGAGCTTGCTCGCGAAGATTCTTCAGCCGCCACATTTCATTCGGCCGAATCTGGCGGCGGCGCGAAGTCCCCGATCCGGAATCCGCCCTGTCCAACAGCCCCGAAGGACATTGCGGATTCCGGCATACACCTTGCGGCGTATCTTCGATGTTTGGGGAACGAGCTGAGGCAGCGCGCGACCCGATGGGGCCGCGCGCGCCGTTCAGCGGGGTCTAGTGTTCGACGTTACGCCAGATGCGGCGGTAGGACAGGAACACTAGGATAGCGAGCAGGAACAGGAACGGGATAACCGCCGCGCCGAGTTGCTTGCGCGCTTCGGTTTTCGGATCGCTCGCCCAGGCGAGGAACACGGCCACGTCGTGGGCCTGCTGCTCGATCGTGGTCGGCGTGCCGTCGTCGAACGTGTTCTGGTCGCACGACGTGCCGCCCTGGGCGCCTTCAACGCAATCGCGCTGGAGGCGGATATCGAACTCCTGCAACGGCGGCGTCATCGCGAGGAATCCGCCCGGGGGCTTGTTGCGCGGGTCCTTGCCGACCCACTGGCTGCCGGTGTCGCCATGGAAGTAAGCGTTGTAGTGCTGGCCCGAGTTGACCACGAGGCCGGCCGGCGGCGCGACATAGCCCTGCAGCAGCGAGTAGACATAGCCTGCCCCGCCATTGCGCGCCTTGACGATGACCGACAGGTCCGGCGGCACAGCGCCGCCATTGCCCACCGCGGCCGCGATGGCGTTGGCGTAGGGCGATGGGAAGGCGTCAGCCGGGATGCCGGGCATCGGAACCATGGCGCCGGAATCCGGGTCGATCTTCGTAACCATGAACTCGCTGGCGATCTTCTTCACGACCGGGTTGTCGTTAGGGTTCGGATAGACCGGATCATAGAACGGGCCGCCGACATCGCCGAGGTTGCGGAACGAGAGCAGCTTCATGCCGTGGCAGGACGAGCAGACCTGTTTGTAGACCTTGAAGCCGCGCTGCATCGCGTTGACGTCGAACGTGCCGAAGGCGCCGTCATGCTTCCAGCCGCCCTTGGGCGTCAGTTCATGATGGTCGCCGCCGGCAGCGTGCTCCTCGCCATGATCGGCGGCGGGGGCGTGAGCGACAGCGGGGGCCGGCGCAGGCGCGACGACCGGAGCGGGCTCAGCCGGAGCAGTTGCATCCGGCGTTGCGGGCGTGGCGGGGACGGCGCCATCCGGCGCGGGCGTGACGACCGGCGGAGCGGCGGGCTGGTCAACCGGCGGTGCGACCGGCGGTTGCTGCGCGATGGCGGACACGCCGAAGGCGGCGATGCCGAGGACCGCGAGGCTGGAAAGGGCGAGTTTGGCGAAGCGCATCTCTCTCTCCCTATTCCGCAGCCACAGGCGCGGGATTCACGGCGGCCGCCGGAACCGACGCGTGCTTCTTGCGCACGCTGTCAGCGATTGATGGCGGGCGCGCCTTGGGCTTCTCGATGATGCCGAGCAGCGGCAGGAACACCAGGAAGTACAGGAAGTAGTACGCCCCCAGGATCTGCGACAGCCAAAGCCACTTGAAGCCTTCCTCGGAGACAGCAACCGAAGCGCCCGACGACGGCGGAAGCTTGGCGATGAACTCCTGAGCGCCACCCGCGCCTTCGAAGTTGTCGAACCGGCCGGACACCTGAGCAACGCCGCTGGTGTCGACATAGTTCACGACCAGCTTGTCCGGGCCGAACTTGAAGACGAACTTGTCCGGGTCGTTCGCGCCGCAGAAGCCGAGGCCGATGCCGGCAACCACGAACAGCACGAAGAGCTGCTTGGCGATCGGGCGGTAGCGCATCGAGCGCACCTTGGACGTGTCGAGCCAGGGCACCACGAACAGGATGCCGATGGAGCCGAACATCGCGATGACGCCGAGCAGCTTGGCCTCGATGGGGCCGATGTCGAACGTGATGGCGCGCAGGATCGCGTAGAACGGCAGCAGGTACCATTCCGGCACGATGTGCGCCGGGGTCTGCAGCGGGTTCGCCTCGACCGAGTTGTCGGCGTGGCCGAGCGCGTTGGGCGCGTAGAACACGAAGTAGGCGAACAGCAAGAAGAAGACGATGATCGCGAAGCCGTCCTTCACCGTGTAGTACGGGTGGAACGGGAGCGTGTCTTTCTTCACGTCCTTCACCGAGACGCCGGTCGGGTTGTTGTTGCCCGGCACGTGCAGCGCCCAGATGTGCAGCACGACGATGCCGGCGATGACGAACGGCAGCAGGTAGTGCAGCGAGAAAAAGCGGTTCAGCGTCGGGTCACCGATGGCGGGGCCGCCCATCAGGTAGGTCTTGATGGGCTCGCCGATGACCGGGATCGCGCCGATCAGGTTGGTGATGACCGCCGAGCCGTGGAACGACATCTGACCCCAGGGCAGCACGTAGCCCATGAACGCCGTCGCCATCATCAGCAGGTAGATCACCACGCCGAGGATCCAGATCACTTCGCGCGGGGACTTGTATGAGCCGTAGTACAGGCCACGGAACATGTGGATGTAGACGGCGAGGAAGAACATCGAGGCGCCGTTGGCGTGGATGTTCCGGATGAGCCAGCCATAGTCGATGTCGCGCATGATGCGCTCGACCGAGGCGAAGGCGTCCTGCGTCGAGGCCACATAGTGCATGGCCAGCACGATGCCGGTGACGATCTGCACAACGAGGCAGACGGCCAGGATGCCGCCGAAGGTCCACCAGTAGTTGAGGTTCTTCGGCGTCGGGAACGTCATCAGGTCGTGGTTGAAGCGGACGATCGGCAGCCGCTGGTCAAGCCACTTGGTGAGGCCGTTGCTAGGTTCGTAGGTCGATGGTCCGCTCATGAGCCCTGTCCCTCGGCCTTACAGCGAAATCTTGATCATGGAAGTCGAGAGGTACTCGTACTTCGGAACCGCGAGGTTCTTCGGTGCGGGGCCTTTCCGGATCCTTCCAGACGTATCGTAGTGCGAGCCGTGGCATGGGCAGTACCAGCCGCCGAACTCCCCGGTCGAACCCTGCGCCGGACCGACCGGCACGCAACCCAAGTGGGTGCACAGGCCGGAGGTGACGAGGATCGCCTTGTTGTAGGTCCCATCCTGCATCTTCACGAGGCGGGACTCGTCGGTCGCCGGATCGCGCATAGGCAGTTTGTCATCGGCGACCGCCTTGGCCATCTCGACCGCATTGCGGTGGCGCACGAAGAACGGCATGCCGCCGATCAGGACGCGGATCTCGCTGCCCTCGGGCACCTTGCTCACGTCGACTTCGGCGCTGGAGGCGGCCCGCGTGTCAGCAGCTGGCCCGAGCTGCTGGATGAACGGCCATGCGACCGCGGCGACGCCGCCGGCCGCAACCGAGGCTGCGGCGATGTGAATGAAATCGCGACGCGTTTCTCCGGCGGGCGCGTCTGCACCATGCCCTGCGTTCGCCGTGGTGGCTTTGGAACCGTGTTCCGACACACGAGTCTCCCATGCTATCCGGAGCTTTGGATGCCTTATCACCGCAGGAAGCCTCGGCCCCTAGGTGGCGTGGTGTCGCAAGATTGCCCCAGTTGTGACGGACCCGTCTAAAGTGCGACTCGCGCTCTTTCAACCAGACATCCCCCAGAATCTTGGGGCAAATATCCGCTTGGCGGCGTGCCTTGGCGTCGCACTCGATATCATCGAGCCCTGCGGCTTCCCGCTGACCGACCGCGCGCTGCGCCGAACAGCGATGGACTATGATGAAAACGTGCGGATTACGCGGCATTCCGGTTGGTCAGCCTTCCGGGAGGCGCCGGAGGTGGCTGGCCGACGAATTATCCTGCTGACCACAGCCGGCGGCGAACGACTCGACCGATTTAGGTTCGAAGCGAATGATTGCCTGCTCATGGGACGAGAATCAGCCGGGGCGCCGGAAGATATTCACAGGGCGGCGGATGCACGGGTGCGCATCCCTCTCGCAGCCGGGGTGCGCTCGCTCAATGTCGCGGTGGCGGCGGGGTTGGCGCTTTGGGAGGGGCTGCGCCAGACGGGCGGGCTTCCGGGCGATGGATCTGCATTGCCTAAGGAGGGGTGACGCCGCACGCGTCCATGATTGCGGGCACTTCGACCGCAAACTGGGAGCGCAGCGGTGAATCGAGCGTGCGGGACTTTTCGGACGCATCGCGCGCCTCGCCTTTCGCGCCCATAGCAATCAGTTCGAGCACGGCAGGGTCCAGGCGTTCGGCCGACTCGCGCGCGAGGCAGGAGCAGACTTCGGCTGTCTCGCCATTTGCGATGCAGGATTCCTCGATCACCTTGCGATTGGCCTCAACGGCATCGCAGCCCCCGAGGAGGCTGATCAGTGCAAGCGTTGAAGCAAGTACGCGCCGCATGGCGAGACCAAAACCTGTCAGTTCGACCTGCCCGCCTCTCGGCAGACCGGTCAGCTACCCTTGACGCACTCCTGCATCGCCTTGCCGACGCTGGAAAGCCCCTCGAAGAAGTCGCGGCTCGATACATTGGCCATAAGCTCGTCGGCGCCCTCGAGGTTTCCCTCCTGCGACAGGACGTAGGCCTTGAGCACGTCTTCGCTGAAAGCGCCGGAGGTGCGCAGGTCGTCGAGTGTGACTCCCTGGCAATTGCAGAGCGCGGGATCGCCGCCTTCGTCGGTGCAGACCTTCGTCAACCGGGCGGCTTCGGCGCTTGGCGGGGCTGGCGGAGGCTCGCCGCCACAGGCGCCGGCCAACATCAGAAGCGCAGCGGCGCCAAGCATCAAGCGTATCATTTCAGCCCTTCCAGTGCCTGCCGCCCCTGCCGACACCCTAAGCCGCACCGGCACGAACCGCCAAGGCGGGCACTGCAGGTTGGCAAGCATGGGATTGATCAGTCCAGCGCGAGCGGTTTCACGAGTTCCGCTTCCCGCGCACAGGTCGCCGCGTCCGGCGCGGAGCCCGAGGCACGGGCGGCGGCGAGCTCTTGACGCGCGACAGCCATTGCGGCGGTGAATTCGGGCGACCCCTGCAGGGCAGCGAAGACGCCGGCGGCGTTGGTGCGCGCAGCTTCGATCGCGCTCATGTTGTGCAAGCCGCAGACGACGCGGCTTTCGCCATAGGCGCGGCCGCGCGCGAGGATGCTGCTGGCATGATCGGGCGCGAGCTGGGCGATCACTAGGCCGGTCATCCAGCCGAGCGAGGCATGGCCGGAGGGATAGTCGAAGCTGGCGTCGAGGCCGGCCGAACGGGCGATGCAGATGTTGCCTTCGTTGTGCATGAAGGGGCGCGTGCGCTTGTAGAGCTGCTTGGCTGCTTCGGCGGCAAGGCCGGCGTCGACAGTGGTGCGTCCGAGGATGGATGCGAGTGCGGGCGAGTTTGCCGGTGTCAGGCTGACGCCCGCGGCGCAGGAAAACGCGCTGAGCAGGTATTCGGGGCGATAGCTGTCGTCGGCCTGGGCCAGCTTCCAGCGATCACCGCCTTCGAGCGCGCGCGTCTTGCGGAAGATTTCCCAGTCGAGGGTGTTGCGGGCGTCGCCCTCTTTCGGGGCGACGGGGATGGTGGAGACGGCGTCGGGGCGGGTTTGCGCGGTGAGAAAGCCGGCGGGGCGCGCACCAGCAGGGGCGGCGCCGGCCATCGGCGTTGCGGTGATGGGCTGGGTCGAGGGGGCGACGGCGCCGGCGCAGGCGACGAGCACTGCAAGTCCGACCGCCATGGCGGCGTAAGTTCCGGCCTCTGCCTTCGGCTTCATCGGGGCCCCTTCCCTGCCGGATAGGTAACTAGGCCGGGAATGCTCCGGGCAGCAAGCGGGATTGCGATATTTCCGTGACACGTCACTGTCAGGGCACGGTTGTGGAGGGGAAGGACGCCGATGATCGAGCACCAGACGGACATAGCGACGGCGGACGGGACCTGCTCGACCTTCGTCGTTCATCCGGATCGGGGCGGGCCGTTTCCCGTGATCATCTTCCTGATGGACGCCCCCGCTATCCGCGAGGAATTGCGCGACATGGCCCGGCGGTTCGCCACGTCAGGCTATTACGTGATGCTGCCCAATCTCTATTACCGCGAGGCCGTGATGGAGATTGGCGCGATCGAGTACGAGCCCGACAGCCCGTGGCGGAAGAAGATGGCCGACCTGATGGGGACGCTCAGCATACCGATGGTGTTGCGCGACGTTGATGCGATGCTGGCCTATGCCGACACGGACGGCGCGGCCAACGCAAAGTCGGTCGGCACGATCGGATACTGCATGAGCGGGCGCTTTGCCGTGTGCGCGGGCGGCAGCCGGCCGGACCGGGTGAAGGCCACGGCGTCGATCTATGGCGTGCGGCTGGTGACGGATGAAGAGACCAGCCCGCATCTTGTCGCCAAGCGATCACCGGCCGAGTTCTATTTCGCCTGCGCCGAGCGCGACCACTGGGCGCCACAGGAGATGGTGGACCAGCTGAAGCGCGACCTGGCCGGCGCGCATGGCGAGGTGGAGCAGTATCCCGACACGGATCACGGGTTCGGATTTCCGGAACGGCGCGCCTACCACAAGCACGGCGCAGAACAGCACTGGCAGCGCGTGCTGGCGTTGTTTGCGCGGAACCTGAAGTAGCGAAGCGCCCTCAGTACTCGAACAGCTTCGCGTCGCGCTCGGCGCGCTTCTTTGCGGCTTCGAGGATCTGCGCGGCGAGCGCTTTCTTCGCGCCCTTGCCTTTCAGCGTGTTGGCTGGATCGAGGTGGTGCTGCGTCACCAGCGCGCGCAGTTCCTTCACGTCGAACTTCGCAAGGCGCGCTTCGAAGCCGGCGGGATCTTTCTTGTATTCGACCAGCGGATGAAAGCCTTCGATGCTGCGCTCGGCCATGCGCTTTTCGACGAGCTCCTGGCCGACTTTTGCGAGCTGATCTTCCAGCTTCCTGGCGAAGGCCGGGTTGGCGGCGGCCTCGTCGGTGACCACCTTGAACATGTTGGACAGGGCGCGGTCGATCATCGTCGCTCTCCGCCTAGATGAGGCCGGCGCGTTCGCGGAACTCGGCCGCGAACTGGCGGATCAGCGGGGCCGCTTCGCCGTATTTCTGTTCGAGCGTGCGCTTGGCGTCCGACCATTCGGCGGCGCGGGCGATCTGTTCGGCCTGCGGGATGCGCGCGTCGAACACGTTGAACTGTTCCTTCAGCATCGCCGCTTCGGACTGATGCAGGCTGTTGTGCTGTTCGAACTTGGTGATCAGCGTCCAGATGCGGTCGTCGGTGAAGCGGCGCTGCTCCATCGAGCGCAGGGCGCGCTTGCGGAAGGCGAAGATGCCGAGGCGCGAGACGTAGTCAGGAATGGTGGGGATGACGATGAATTCGGAAAGCTCGATGGCGGCCTCGGCAAACATGGAGATGCCGGGCGGGCAGTCGAACAGGACGAGGTCGTAGCTGTCCGACACGTTGTCGATCGCCGAATGCGTGAGGCGCGAGAAGCGCGTGTTGAGCTGGCGGATGTCGAAGCCCTGGCTGACCCATTTCTCAAGCGCGTGACGTTCGATGTAGCGGAACTCAGGCGTCGAGATCAGCAGGTCGAGCGGGATGTCGCCCGAGATGTCGCTGACCTTATTGGCGATGAAGTCTCGGAAGAAGCGCGGCTCGCCGCCGTAAACGTACTGGTTGAAATAGTCGTCGATGGTGCGGTTCGACTGACGCAGTTCGATCCAGCGGTCCTGCCCGGCCAGCATCATCGAGACGTTGGATTGCGGATCGAGATCGATGACGAGGACGCGCATGCCCTCGGACGCGAGCGCTTCAGCGAGGCTGGCCACCGTGGTGGACTTGCCGACGCCGCCCTTCATGTTCACGACGGAAACGGTGCGCGGCGCCACCGGCTACTCCACTTGTCGGCAAGGAAACCTTGTTCCGCAGCCGTTCCCCGGTTCGCCGTTCAGGTCAAGGCGGAGCGGCAGGAACGGTGTGAGCGGCCTACTCGTTGGCCGGCGGCTTGGTCGGGAAGGGATTCATCCCGGGCTCGATATAGATGACCTCGCCGGGGTTCGCGATGATCTCGGCGATCTTCGCCTCCCTCGCAGCGGCGGCGGCGATGGCGTCGTCCACCCGCGAACTCTGTGATTCCTTGGGCAGGAGCAGGATGCCAATCGAGACCACGATGCCGATGCCGACGAGGGCGTAGGTGGCATAATGCCAGCGGAAATTCGGCGGGCGCCACCACTTGGTCGCCACATGGGCGCGGTTGAAGGACTGGATTTCCATGGAGGTATCCTACACCGGCTTCAGTTCGGGCGGAACATACTTCTCCCGTAGCGTCACCAGTTCCTCCGCAATTGAGGGATGGAGCGCGCATGTTCGGTCGAAATCTGCCTTGGTGGCCCCCATTTTTACGGCGATGGCGACGGCCTGGATGATTTCCGGGGCGTCGGGACCGACGATGTGGACGCCGACAACCCGGTCGTCCTCGGCGCGGACGACGATCTTCATCAGGACCCGTTCCTCGTCGCCCGTGAGCATGTCCTTCATCGGACGGAACTTCGTCTTGTAGATGTCGATCTTGCCGAACGCCTGGCGGGCGTCGGCCTCGGTCATGCCCACGACGCCGGCAGGAGGCTGGGCGAAGACGGCGTGCGGGATGTCGGCGTGATCGAATGAGGTCGGGCGGTTCATGAATTCGGTCTGCGCGAAGGCCTGGCCTTCCCGGATCGCGACGGGTGTGAGGTTCACGCGGTCGGTCACGTCGCCCACGGCGAAGATGTGGTCGATGTTGGTTCGCGAATACTCATCGACGATGACGGCGCCCTTGTCGTTGATCTTCACGCCGGCCTTGTCGAGGCCGAGACCGGACGTCAGCGGATCGCGGCCGACAGCGTAGAGCACCTTGTCGGCCGTGACGCTCTCGCCGTTCGACAGTTGCATGGCAAGCTTGCCGCCCTCCTTGCGGATGCTTTTCGGCGTCGCGTGGGTGATGACCTTGACGCCCTTGCGCTTGAGTTCCTCGTGGACGTGCGTTCGGACATCATCGTCGAAGCCACGCAGCACGACATCGCCGCGATAGACGACGCAGACGCGCGAGCCGAGACCGCTCATGATGCCGGCGAATTCCACCGCGATGTAACCGCCGCCGACGATGACGATGTGTTCGGGAAGTTCGTCGAGATGGAACATCTCGTTGGAGGTGATGGCGAGGTCGATGCCCTCGACATCCGCCGGCATGGTCGGGCGGCCGCCGACGGCGATGAGGATCTTTGCGGCCGTCACAGTGCGGCCGGACTTCACCAGCTTAAGCGTGTGCGCATCGACCAACTCGGCGCGGTCGTCGATCAGTTCAGCGCCAGCATTGCGCAGGTTGCGCGCGTAGATGCCCGACAGCCGGTCGATCTCGCGGTGCATCTTGTCCATGAAAAGGTTGTGGTCGTAGGCGGCGTTTTCCACGCTCCAGCCGTAGCCCTTCATGTGATGAACGGTGCGGCCGAACTCGCTGGCGTAGACCATGTATTTCTTCGGGATACAGCCGCGCACCACGCATGTGCCGCCGACGCGGTATTCCTCGGCCACGGCGACCTTTGCGCCGGTCATTGCAGCGAGCCGCGCGGCGCGAACGCCGCCGGAACCTGCGCCAATCACGAAGAGATCGTAGTCAAACGCCATGTGCGGCCCCGGCTTGCGAGGCTCTTATTTAGGCGCGCGTGGGCGGCTGCGATAGTGCAGCGGAATGCGACAGCAGCTGCAGTTCTACTTCACCGCCACCAGCCACACGGCATTCGCCCCAGTGGCGGCGGCGCCTGAGGCGTCGCGGACGAAGGTGTAGAGCGGCTTGCCCTTGTAGGCCCACTGCTTCGCGCCATCGTCGCGGGTGATCACGGTCCAGTCGCCGTCGTCCTTCGCGTTGGCGGCGGCGGCCAGCGGCGGCCAAGCATCGGCGCAGGCGGCATTACAGGAAGACTTGCCCGGCGTGGTGTCACGCACAAACGTGTAGAGCGGCTTGCCGTCGGGCGCGACGAACGCGCCGCCCTTCTCCGTCACACCCGGTGGCGAGGCCCATGCGGCTCCGGCGAAAGCGAGAATACCAGTGACGACAAGTCCGGCGGCAAGGCGCATGCGGCATCTCCCGATCAGGCGTTGTGAAGCCTGAAGGAAGCTAGCACGGCGAAGCGGCAAGGCAACGCACGGGATGCAGCGCTAGTTCGAGGGCAAGGGCGCGACAGGGGCGCCCGGCGCGCCCGGAATGGCGGGAGCTGCCGGCGGCGTTGGGGCTGCTGGCCAGGCGCCGCGCAGCTGTTCCAGCGCCTTGCCGATCGCTTCGTTGGCCTTGCTGGCGATCAGCTCTTCGCTCGGGCCCAGCGCGGCGCCGAGATTGTTGCGGATGTTGTCGCCGCGCTTTGAGGCGAAGAACTCGACGAGCATTTCGAGTTCCTTGACGTTGAAGGTGTCGACGAGACCCTTCACGGCCGACTCGCGCGCTTCGGCCATGACCGGCTCCATGCTGCGCTCGATGGCCATGATACCCTGCTGGAACTGGTCCGGGGCAAGGTAGCCAGCCATCACGGCCTGCTGGGCCTGCTGGCCCGCGACCTGACGCAGGCCCGCCGGGTCCACGGAGATGAGCAGGCCCGTGTTGACCAGCTTTTCGGCCAGCCGGCGCTCGGCCAGCGGCAGGCCGTCTTTCGCCGCCGGTTGGCATGCCCCCGCAAGGACAGTTCCGAGGAGCGCGAGGGCCATCATTCGCATGTCGAAATCCCGTTCCGGATCGAACCGTTGTGTCGCGCGAGCCTCTAGACCAGTCCGGGGCTGGCGCATAGTAGGCCGCAGGGCCGCGCCAGGGCTGATTTTGCCCGATTTCGTCGTTACCGGGCCGGAAGAACCCTGCGAACGCCGCCTGCCTCCCCAACGATAACTTCGCTGGCGTAGCCGATGAAAAGGCCGTGTTCGACGACGCCGGGTACATCGTCCAGCAGGGCCGCCAGCTGCACCGGGTCTGGAATCGAGCCGCACGCGATGTCGAGGATAAGGTGGCCGCCGTCGGTGTGGAGCAGGCTCTCGCGGGTGGCCATGCGCCAGCTTGAAGGCGCGGCGCCGAGGCCTGCCGTCTCGAGGCGCGCGTGGATGCGGCGGCGGGTGAGTTCGGAGGCGAAGGGGTTCACCTCCACTGGCAGCGGGAACTTGCCGAGCGTGGGCACTTGCTTCGCGGCGTCCGCGATCACGACCATGCGGTCCGAGGCTTCGGCGATGATCTTCTCGCGCAGCAGGGCTGCGCCGCCGCCCTTGATGAGGTTGAGCGCCGGATCGAACTCGTCGGCGCCGTCGATGGTGAGGTCGATGCGGGAGAGCTCGTCGGGCGAGACGATGCGGATGCCCACCTGTCGCGCCAGCTTGTCGGTGGCTTCCGATGTTGGCGTGCCGACAATGTTGAGGCCCGCCTTCACGCGATCCCCCAGCAGCGTGACGAAGATCGCGGCGGTGGAGCCGGTGCCGAGGCCGAGGATCATGTCCGGCTGCACGAGTGCGAGCGCGGCCTCGGCCGCGTTGCGTTTGGCGATGTCGGTGGACACGGCCTAGCTCTTCTTGCCGGGTGTATCGCCGGCGGCGGCGCGGGCGCCGGCCGTCATCATCTGCATGAAGCTTTCGGAAGCCTGACCGCCCATCGAATACCACTGCTTGAGGTAGAATTCCGGACTCACCAGCTCGACGTTCTGCTCGATGCGCTGCTTCACCGCCTGCACCAGAGTGTCGTTGATCGGGGTGACATCGGGAAGACCCAGAAAAGCGCGGGCTTCCTCGGGCGTGCAATCCACCGTGATGTTGAGCTTCATACCCGCCTCCTACAGCCACGGGCACAGAAGCGGATTCCGAACCGTTTGCATACCTCGCGGCGAATGGATCAGGCGTCAGCGAGCTGAATTGCCTGCGGCGTGTTCGTCCTGGTACGTGAAGGGCGTCCTATTTTACCCGGATACAATTGACACTGTAATTTTACCCGGATAAATCCCCTCGCGAACTCCGGAGCAAGACCCCATGAGCACCCCTTCCGACGCAATCGCATTCGAAAACGGCAAGCGCATCGCGTCCGGTCCGCTGGCGGACGTGGCGCTGGCGGTCCGCAGGCACGCGGGACACGCGGTGCACGAGGGAGTTCAGATCTTTGACGCCGTATCCGGACAGTTGCTTCATCTCGACCTGAGCGGATCGGACAAGGACATCGGCGCCCGCTATGCGGCGCCCGGCGAGGCAGCGGTGGCGACCACCGTGCTTGATAGCGGCGAAACTCAACGCGGACCGGGGCGACCCAAATTGGGTGTGGTTGCGCGGGAGGTCACGCTGCTGCCCCGGCACTGGGACTGGTTGGGCGCGCAGCCTGGCGGCGCGTCTGTCGCCTTGCGGAAGCTGGTGGAAGAAGCGCGCAGGACGCATGAGCAATCCGGCAACTTGCGTGCGAGGCAGGAAGCGGCCTATCGCTTCATCTCTGCGATGGCCGGGGATTGGCGAAACTTCGAAGAGAGCTCGCGCGCGCTGTTTGCCGGCGACGCAACGCGTTTCGGAGAGTTGACGGAATCCTGGCCACCAGACGTTCGTGACCACGCGCTTCAACTCGCCTTCCCTGCTGCTCCTCCCCGCAAGACCTGATCCGGATCTCCAGTGACTGAAACAGCCGAGACCGTGAAGGCGCCGCATGCGGGCGCGAAGCCGCCGCGCACGCTGATGATGACGTTCCTCATCTTCCTTGCGCCGATGATGCTGTCGAACATCCTCCAGTCGCTGTCGGGGACAATCAACAGCGTCTTCCTCGGCCACATGATCGGGGTGAAGGCGCTGGCGGCGGCGACGCAGTTCTTCCCGATCATGTTCTTCATGATGGCGTTCGTGATCGGACTTGGCGCCGGCGCGTCAGTGCTGATCGGTCAGGCGTATGGCAAGGGCGATCGCGAGCGCGTGCTTGCGATCGCTGGAGCGTCACTGGCGCTGGCGCTGACCTTCGGGATCGTCGTTGCACTTCTTGGCGGCATTTTTGCTGGCCCGCTGATGGCCGGGCTGCAGACACCGCCGGACATCATCGAGGATGCGACGCTGTATGCGCAGATCATGATGTTCTCGATGCCGCTATTCTTTTTGTTCCTGCTGGCGACATCGATCCTGCGCGGCGTGGGCGATGCGGTAACGCCGTTGTGGACGCTGGCGCTGTCGGCGGGGGTGAGCCTGCTGATCACGCCGCTGTTGATCACCGGGTCGCTTGGGCTTCCGCCTATGGGCGTGGCGAGCGCGGCGGTTGCGTCGGCGATCTCTCTGCTGGTGGCGATGGCGTGGCTGGCCTGGCGTCTGCTGCGGATGAAACACGCGCTGGCGCCGACGCCGGAACTGCTGGCGCGCGTGAAGCTTGATCCGAAAGTGTTGAAGCTGGTGATGCGGCTGGGCATTCCGACCGGCATCCAGATGGTGTTCGTCGCGGTGGCGGAGATCGCCCTGCTCTGGATGGTGAATGATCACGGCTCGAACGCGACGGCGGCCTATGGCGCGATCAACCAGATCCTCGCCTATGTGCAGTTCCCGGCGATGTCGATCGGCATCACCGCGTCGATCCTCGGCGCACAGGCCATCGGCGCGGGGCGGCAGCACCAGCTTTGGGCCATCACGAGGACCGCGTTGATCCTGAACGCCATCATCACTGGTGGCGGCGTGCTGATCGTCTATCTTCTCTCCGGCCCGATTGTGACGATGTTCATCACGGACCCTTCCGTCATCGCGATGACCCAGCGGCTGTTGCACATCGTGCTCTGGAGCGCGGTGCTGTTCGGGTTTGCGGTGGTGTTCTCCAGCATGATGCGCTCATCGGGCACTGTTCTGGCGCCGACTTTCATCGGCATCTTCGCGATCCTGGCAGTGGAAGTGCCGACGGCGTGGTATCTCAGCCGCGCCATCGGGATCGACGGCATCTGGTGGGCCTACCCCGCCGCCTTCACTGCCATGTTCATCATGCAGGGCTCGTTCTACGGTCTGATCTGGCGGCGCAAGACGATCAGGGCGCTGGTGTAGCGGCGCGACAGCGGGAACGTTTAGCGCTGCTCTCTGGTCACACCCCCGTCCCGTGCTAGGGATGGACGAAAGAGACGTTACACTTTGGGAGACGACGCCATGGCCCTCGAAAATCTTCAACTCCGCAGCCTGATCAAGAAGAGCGGCGAGCTTGAGCTCTCGCTCGCGAAGCTGCCTGTGCCCGACCCGGCGCCGGACGAGATCGTGGTGCGGATCGAGGGAACGCCGATCAACCCGTCGGACCTTGGCCTGCTGGTTGGCCCCGCCGATGTCTCGACCTTGAAATCGAGCGGTTCCGGCGACGGCGTTGTGGTCACTGCTGCTGTGCCGGATGCCGCCATGCGCATGGTCGCTGCGCGCATCGATCAGGCCATGCCGGTCGGCAATGAGGGCGCGGGCACTGTGGTCGCCGCTGGCTCCTCGCCCGAAGCGCAGGCGCTGATGGGCAAGCTGGTCGCGATCCTCGGCGGCGAGATGTATGCGCGCTATCGCACCGTGAAGGCGAAGGCGGCTTTGCCGCTTCCGGCCGGCGCGACGGCGGCCGATGGCGCCTCCTGCTTCGTGAACCCGCTTACGGCGCTGGCCATGGTGAAGACCATGCAGATGGAGGGCCACAAGGCTCTGGTCCACACGGCGGCGGCCTCCAACCTCGGGCAGATGCTGAACAAGATCTGCATCAAGGACGGCGTCGGCCTCGTGAACATCGTGCGCTCGGATGAGCAGGCGAAAATCCTGAAGGACATCGGCGCGAAACACATCGTCGACTCGTCCAAGCCGAGCTTCATGGAAGACCTGATCGCCGCCATCACGGCGACCGGCGCCACGCTGGGCTTTGACGCCATCGGCGGCGGCAAGCTGGCCGGACAGATCCTGCAGGCGATGGAAATCTCGCTGAGCGCTACAGAGCCGTTCAGCCGCTACGGCTCGTCCACGCACAAGCAGGTCTACATCTATGGCCGCCTGAGCCTCGAGCCGACCATCCTCACGGCGGGCTATGGCATGGCATGGGGCGTGGGCGGCTTCCTGCTGACGCCGTTCCTGCAGAAGGTGGGCATGGAAGAGGCCGGCAAGCTGCGCGCCCGCGTCGCTGCCGAGCTGAAGACCACGTTCGCGAGCCACTACACGAAGACGCTGTCGCTCCAGCAGGCGCTCGATGTGGAAACGATCCGTGCGTACAATCGCAAGTCCACGGGCGAGAAGTACCTGATCAACCCCAACGCGTAGGTATAAGCGAACAGCCTGCAGGGATTGCCGCGCACGCGAAATTCTCGTGCGCAGCAATGCTCCCCTGCGGGCGAACGCCGCCTTTTCCTGAAGCGCCGGTATGCTATCACGGCGCCGCAGGGGAAGGCGCAAAGCCATCCGTCGCCAACTGGCGGGCCCCTGAAGCGGGAAGGAAGACGCAGTGGTTACGAGAGAGCAGGCGCTGGCCGCGCTGACCGCGACCGGTCAGCCCTACGAGATCAACAATATCGAAGCCAACGGCCGGCATATCCGTGCGTTCAAGAACGCACCGCGCAACCTGCGCCAGCTGTTCGCGGAGACGCGCAGCGACAAGGAATTCCTCGTCTATGAAGACGAGCGCTACACATTCGAGGAAACGTGGCAGCGGGCCGCTACGCTGGCGCATGCGCTGGTCAACGAGTTCGGCGTGAAGAAGGGCGGCCGCGTCGCCGTCTCCATGCGCAACTATCCCGAATGGATCATGAGCTACATGGCCGTGTCGTCCATCGGCGCGATGTTCGTCGCGATGAACGCGCTGTGGACCGCCGACGAGATGGCCTACGGGCTCACCATGTCGACGCCGACGCTGCTGATCGCGGACCAGGAACGCCTCGACCGCCTCGGCGCGACCGCCAACGCACCGTCGGGCTTTGCGATCATCGGCGTGCGCGCGACCAAGGCGCTGCCGGCTGGCGCGAAGGCGTGGGGCGATGTCGTGAAGGCGCCTCTGAAGACCGACATGCCGGATATCGATGTGGCGCTCGATGATGACCTGCAGATGCTGTTCACATCGGGCTCGACGGGCAATCCGAAGGGCGCGGTCTCGACGCATCGCAACGTGATCCACGCGCTGATGTCGTGGGAGCTGGACCTGCAGGCCTCGTTCGCAACCGGGCTGCTTACGCCGCCGCCGGCAGAGCCGCCGCCGCCGCAGGGTGTGATGCTGCTGGGCATCCCGCTGTTCCACGTCACGGGCCTGCTGTCCTGCTACATGGCCTGCTACCGATACCAGCGGAAGCTGGTGATGATGTACAAGTGGGATGTCGAGAAAGGCGCCGATACAATCGAGCGCGAAGGCATCACGCATATGACGGCGACGCCCGCCATCACGGGCGATCTCGTCGCCTTCTCGCGCCGCACGGGCCGCAAGTTTCCGACGCTGATCACCATCGGCGGCGGTGGCGCTTCGCGTGCGCCCGAACAGGTGCGCGCCATCGATGCGGTGTTCGAGAAAGCCTTCCCCGGCACCGGCTGGGGTATGACCGAAACCAACGCCATCGGCGTCGGCATCGCGGCGGCGGACTATCTGCGCAAACCGGAAAGCTCGGGCCGGGTTTCGGCCGTGCTCGATATCCGTGTGGTGGACGAGAACAACAAGCCGGTTCCGGCGGGACAGCGCGGCGAGCTGCAGATCCGCGGCGCGTCGATCATGCGCGGCTATTACAACAACCCGAAGGCCAACGCCGAGAACTTCGTCGACGGCGACTGGTTCAAGACGGGGGACGTGGCGATCATTGATGACGAGGGCTTCGTATTCATCGTCGACCGCATCAAGGACCTGGTGATCCGTGGCGGTGAGAACATCGGCTGTGGCGCGGTTGAGTACGCGCTGGCGGAACATCCGGCGGTGGAAGAGGCGTGCGTCTATGGCGTACCCGACGAGCGCCTCGGCGAAGAAGTTGCTGCGACTCTTTATGTCAGCGCAGCGGTGACGGAAGCGGAACTGCGCGCCTTCCTCGAAGCACGCCTGGCGAAGTTCCAGATCCCGCGTTACTTCCGCTTTGAAACGGAACCGCTCCCCCGCGGCGCCACGGGCAAGATCCTCAAGAAGGATCTACGCGCGCAGGCCGCGAAGGAGCTGGCCGGGGTCTAGCGTATCAGTCGCTCTTAGTGTTCGCGCAGCATCACTGCGCCAGCTTCGCCGTCGCTCTTGATGGCGACGAGGGAAACGAGGAAGTCGAAAAGGGTTTTCATCGGGGAGGCTCCTGTGCGGTTTACCGCTTCTGGTGAGCTTCAGATGGCCCCTCGACCTGCCGGTTCAACACGCCCGTCCATCAGGCTTTCGGAAGGGTTGGTTCAGTCTGGCTGAGGGCTGACGCGCGGGTGAGGCAGTAATTGCTGGGCGCGCCCGGCACAGTCGATGCGGACGCGCCCAGTATCATGAGCCTGGCCGGGCGGCGCGGTGGCCGCCGGCAAGCTCACGCATAGCTCACGACCTCGATTTCGACGCCGCCTCTGTCGCGAAAGTAGAAGCGGCGGCCCGGTGCGTAGTCGGCGTGCGCGTAGGGCTCATACCCGGCCGCGCGGACTTTTGTCTCTGTCGCTGAAAGGTCCCTCACGCACACGCCGACATGGTTGGGCTGCCCTACGCCTGCGGCCTCGGAGAGGCCTTCAGGGGGCGTGTAGAGCGCCACATATGTTCCGTCCGTTCCGACATGGATCGAGCGGCCGCCGGACTTGGCGGCGCCTTCCCAGCGGATGCGCCAGCCGAACACCTGGCAGAAGAGATCAGCAGTCTCGCGCGCCGAGGACGTGGTGACGTTCACATGCTCGAGCACCGCCTGCCCTGTCGCCGCATCCAGCACGTCCTGCATGCCGGCTCCCGGGAGAGTCTTGGGGAAAGTCGTCGCCGTATCAGCCATTGTCAGACCCTTCGTTTGCACCCGTCTTCTCGCGGGTTGATTTCCGATGGGGATGAGTCGTAATTCCTCAAGTTAAGTTGAGGTCAAGGGATTTTTTTCCAATGCCGGAATCTGAACTCGCCGTCGCCAATCAGGTGATGACGATTGGTGACCTTGCCGAGCGTACTGGCCTCGCCGTCTCGGCGATCCGCTTCTACGAGACCAAGGGACTGGTGACGCCCGCGCGCAATGCCGGTGGGCAACGGCGCTATCTGCGTTCAGACATCCGCAGGTTATCCTTCGTGCAGATCGCGCAGCAGCTGGGATTCTCGATCGAGGACATCCGCTCCGCTCTCGCCAGCCTGCCCGCTGGACGGACGCCGACGCAGAAGGACTGGGAGAAGATCAGCCGCAACTTCCACGGCAAGCTGGAGGAACGCATACAGCGGATGACGCGCCTGCGGGATTACCTGGAAGGCTGCATCGGCTGCGGCTGTCTCAGCATGAAGAAGTGCGCGTTGGTCAATCCCGCGGACGGTTTGAGGAAATATGGGGCGGGGCCGAGGTCGGTTCTGGGGGACAAGCTGAAGCGTTGATGCCATGGGGCATTTCCGTTCATTCCAGTTCCGTTCATATTGTCCCCGGTAACGTGAAACAGTCGGGAGGACTGAAGTCATGTCTGCACACTCGGGAAGAACCCTGAAATCGCGCGGAAATCGCCGGATGGCGCGCCTCGCCTTCGCAGCGTCGGCGCTGGCGCTGCTGGCCGCCTGCGAAACCGGGCCGACCCCGGCGGAAATCCACGCCATGGATTGGGCGCAGGCCGCCCGGATCGATACGCCGCCTGCCTACGCCACCTACGCACGCATGCATCCGGATGGGCAGTATGTCGCCAACGCCCAGATCCGGATCGCCGAACTCAACGAGATGGAGGCGCAGGCTTTCGTCTTCGCACAGGCGAACGATACAGAAGAGGCCTACGCCTCCTTCCTCGCCACCTATCCCTGGGGTGCGAATGCGCGTGCAGCTGACGGCCGCCGCGCTGTGCTGGCCGCGCCGCGTCTTGCCGCCGAGGAGAAGGCCGAGTGGGCCGAGGCGCAATCGCAGGATCGCATCGAGCATTATGAAATCTTCCTGGATAACTGGCCGCGCGGCGAACACGCGGCGGCTGCGCAAACGCGCCTTGCGGCGCTGTGGAAGACCGATCAGGGCTATTACCTGAAGGCCAGCCGTTCAGGCTCGGTGACGGAGCTAGCCGCATTCATCCGCGCCTACCCGGAATCCCGCTACGCTGCAGATGCCCGTCGCGACATTGAACTGATCGGCCGTCGTGATGACGAGGCCTGGCGCCGCGCGCTCGCGAGCAATTCGTATGAAGGATATGACGGTTACCTGATCGCCTATCCGGACGGACGCTGGCGCGTCGAGGCGCAGCGTTCGATCGAGCAGTTGCGCGAACGCGATTACCAAGCCTGGCAGTATGCGGCGGCGCTCGACGAGATCTGGGCGTACGAGCAGTACCGCAACCAGTATCCGTGGGGCAGCTGGTACGACACGGCTTACTACCGGATCGACTGGATCCATGGCGGCCGCCATTACAATTCGTGGGATCCCCGCTGGAACTATGGCTGGGATCGCGGCTGGCGCTGGGGCGGCCATGGTGGTCGTGATCGCGACGACTGGGACGACGATGACGACGGCCCGAACACGTACCCGCCTCTGTTCAGCGGCCAGCGGCCGCCGGCCGGCCAGCCGGGGAACCCGCCGGGCAATCCGCCGGGCGGCTCTCCGCCACCTCCGCCGTCCGGAAACCCGCCGCCGGCGCCGCCCAGCCTGTGGTCGGGACGGCCGAATTCTCCGCCCCCTGCACCGCCGCCTCCCAGCATGCAGCCGCCACCGTCGAGCCCGCCTTCGCTGTGGTCGCGCCCGTCTTCTCCGCCGCCAGCGCCACCCCCGCCAGTGATGTCGGCGCCGCCGCGCGTCGCGCCGCCGCCGGCTCCTCCCCCGCCGCCGCCACCGCCACCTCCGCCGCCGCGTGCGCCGACACAGAGCGATGTCACGCGGGTGGACGACTAACCGCGCAGTCGATTCGGCGGCGGACTGAAGGGTTCCCGCCGCCGGGACAGCACACAGGCCCGCATTCTGCCGCTCCTGACTTGGCCCGTGACTTGGCGCGGGTTGCTGCTATTTCACTGTAGCGGGATGGGTGTTCGGCCTACCCCGTGTCGGGGCGACTACGGGTAACGGGCTGGCGAAGGCAACATGGCGATGGAAATGGCGCCCAAGCGTCCAGAGAGCCTGCTGCGGCAGTGGGGCCCGCCTGCGCTTAGGGTTGTCGGCACAATCGCGGCGACGGTGGTCGTTACGTTCCTGATGATGTGGAACACGCTGTTCGCACAGATGCCTGTGCTGCCCGACAAGGAATCGCTGTGGACGCTGAACCGCGAACCGGCAGTCGAGTTCATCGATGCGAAGGGCCAGACGATTGCGGTGCGTGGCCCCCGCTATGGCCGCGCAGTTACGCTGGAGGGCCTGCCCAAGCACGTGGTCGACGCCTTCATCGGCGCCGAGGACAAGCGCTTCCGCGAGCATACCGGCGTCGACATGTGGGCGATCGTCCGCGCGATGCTGGCCAACCTTCAGGCGGGCCGCACAGTCGAGGGCGCATCCACCATCACGCAACAGTTGGTGAAGAACCTGTTCCTCACCCCGGACCAGACGCTGAAGCGCAAGGCTCAGGAAGCGAGGCTTGCGGGCGATCTCGAGCGCATGCTGAGCAAGGACGAGATCTTGGAACTCTATCTCAACCGCATCTATCTCGGCGCCGGCGCCTATGGACTGGATGCGGCCGCGCACACTTACTTCGGCAAGGCGCCGAAGGACCTGTCGCTGGCCGAGGCCGCGATGCTCGCCTCCTTCCCCAAGGCGCCTTCGCGCTTCGCCCAGCAGGTGCAGACGTCCAAGGCCAAGGGTCGCCAGGCCTACGTGCTCGACCAGATGGTCGAGGCGGGCATGATCACACCGGCGCAGGCCGACGAGGCGAAGGTGCAGACGCTGGTGTTCGCCAAGGACCAGCCCGACAGCTTCAGTGGTCATGCGCTCGACTATGCTATCGAGCGTGTGCACGAGATCATGGCCAATCCGCCGCCCGACATGGTGATCAAGCTGTCGCTCGACCTGACGCTGCAGGCGGCGGCCCAGAAGGCGGTGGAGAACGGCCTGGAGACGATGGGCAAGGATCGCAGGGCCTCCGAAGGCGCCGCGCTCGTCATCGACAACGAGACTGGCGCGATCCGCGCCATGGTCGGCGGACGGGACTATCTGAAGTCGCAGTTCAACCGCGCAACGCAGGCGCGCCGCCAGCCGGGCTCGTCGTTCAAGATGTTCGTCTACGCCGCCGCGCTCGAAGACGGGATGACGCCGGGAACAGTGCGCTTCGACATGCCGGTGACGATCAAGAACTGGCGTCCACGCAACTATGGCGGCGAATACATGGGCGCGGTGACGCTGTCCTATGCGCTGGCGGAATCGCTCAACACGGTGGCCGCGCAGATCGGCGACGAGATCGGCATCGAGAAGGTGACCGCGCTGGCGCACGAATTCGGCGTGCGGTCGGACCTGCACAACTATCCGTCGATCACGCTGGGCTCGGACGAAGTCACGCTGATGGAGATGACCACGGGCTTCGGCGTGCTGGCCAAGGGCGGCCTGCAGATGACGCCCTACATCATCGAGGAAATACGCAATTCGAAGGGCGACCTGCTCTATCAACGGCCACCCGTCCGTGCGCCGCGGATCTATCCCGAAAACCTGGCGGCCGACATGAACTCCATGCTGAGCCGCGTGGTTGTAGCGGGCACGGGCGGCGCGGCGCAGTTCGGCGGCTGGGACATTGCGGGCAAGACCGGCACCAGCCAGGAATGGCGCGACGCCTGGTTCCTTGGCTACACCACGCGCTATGTCGGCGGCGTCTGGGTTGGCAATGACGACGACAAGCCGATGGCGCGCATCACAGGCGGCGAGATGTCGGCGCGCATCTGGGCCGACATGATGCGGGTGGCCCACGAAGGCATCACGCCGGAGTCGTTGCCCGGCGCGAAGAGCGCCGAGGCGTACATGTCGCCCCAGGATCTTGAACGGCTGAACTTCTACCAGCGGATGTCATCCGCCTTCGGCCAGGTCGCCGCGCGCGGCGGGGGATAGCGCGCGAGGCGGGCCCGGGACGTTTACCCAGGCCCGCACCACGTCAGCAGAAGCCAGGGCTGATGCCCTCTATCATCTGCTTCTTCGCCGTGCTGAGTTCACCCAGCGTCTCCAGGAATTTCGGATGCGTCATCCCTGAGCCGATATAGGTCCAGCGGTTGGCCTGGTGCTGCACCGCCATGAACTGCCTGCGCTCGGCGGCGGTCAGCTTTCGGCCCGACGCGGTCTCGAATGCCGCCATGTCGAGCTCAGTCTGCGACCGGAGTCCGTCATCGAGAAAGCCGCCAAGGCCGACATAGCCGTCGATGGCGTCGTCGATCTCCGCCTGCGTCATCGTCTCGGAAATCATCCGGCACATCAGCGTGTCGAGCTGGGCGTGCTGGTGTTCCTCCTGCCAGTGATGCAGCAGCAGCGACTTGAACTGCGGATCGAGATCCTGATCGTCGCGGATCGACTCCTGGAAGTGGCGCTGGGACATCCATTCGATGTGCAACGTGAGCAGCGCCACCGAGAGGGACGGCTGCGAGAGGACGTGCGCGGCGATTGCGTCGGGTGGTCCGATGACGGCGCACTCCGTTCCGAAGCCTGCCCTGAATTCTTCGCGGAACATGCGGAACAGGTGGATGTGCTTGGCCTCCTCGCTGGCGAACTCGAGGAAGGCGCGTGCGCGATAGTCGTCGCCATTTATCAGCGGGCGCGCGTGATCGAGCACGAAGGGGAGGATGAACTCCTCGACCAAGCCGAAGATGGCGAGATAGGCGTGGCCGCGGACGTGGTTGAGGATGCGCTTCTCGCGCGCGTCAAGAAAATCGAGCGGCGCGGTGCGGGCGAGATTTTCGGGCATGAAGGGTCGGGCGAAATCCATCTTGCGATCGCCGCCGATGATGTCTTCGACACGCCAGGTGATGCGCTCGGCGCGGGCCAGGCAGTCCTTGAACGAGTAATGGTAAGTCATTGCGGGAGTTCTCCTTTGCGCGGCTTTCTGATGCGCCGTTGCATGGAGACTTACTCTTCTCACCCTTCGCACTGAATGGCCGGGCCGCCGTCCGGCTTGGCCGCGACGCCGCCGATGCAGCTTACGGAGTCTCGGGGGTCATGAGTTTTGCTCATGACCTCTCGCCACCGGGCAGCCTTATTTGGACGTAGGTGGTGGTCCCGCTACGCAAGAAGAGCCTAAGGGATAAGGGACATGGACGCACTATCGGACGTTCTACGTGTTGTCAGGCTGACCGGGGGCGTCTTCCTCGACGCGAAGTTCACGGCGCCATGGTCGGTCGCGGGGCGCGTTGAGCCGGAGGAAATCCGCGGCTTTGTCGAGCGACCCTGCCACGTCATCGGATTCCATTATGTCGTCGCCGGACGGATGGTGGCGCGCGTCGCCGGTTGCGATCCGGTCGAGGTGAAGGCGGGCGAGATCGTCCTGCTGACCCGCAACGACACGCATATCCTCGCGAGCGCATTGGAAATCTCGCCGATCTCGGCGGGAGCCATCGTTGGCGAAGGCGCTGGCATCGGGACGCTGGAGTATGGCGGCGGCGGCGCGGAGACGCGGATGGTGTGCGGCTATCTTGGCTCGGACTGCCTCGACAATCCTGTGGTGGCGTCCCTGCCGCCCATGCTGACGCTGAACGTGGCGGCGACGCCGGGCGGCGCGTGGATTGCGCAAAGCTTCGCCTTCGCCGCGCAGCAGCTGGCCGAGGGCGCGGTGGGCGCATCCACCATCATATCGAAACTCTCCGAGCTGATGTTTGTCGAAGCCGTGCGCCGGCACATTGAACATCTGCCGCCGGAACAGACCGGATGGCTGGCGGGCCTGCGCGATCCGGCCGTGGGCAAGGCGCTGGCGCTGCTGCACACCGAGCCTTCGCGCGACTGGACGGCCGAGGGCCTCGCCGACGCCGTGCACCTTTCGCGTTCGGCCTTTGCGGAGCGCTTCACCGCCCTGCTCGGCCAGCCGCCGATGAAGTATCTCACCGGCTGGCGGATGCAGCTTGCCGCACACAGGCTGCGCGAGAACCGGGGGACGGTGGCGCAGATCGCCTTTGATGTGGGCTATGAGTCCGAGGCCTCGTTCACCCGCGCTTTCCGGCGCGAGATGGGCGCGCCGCCTGCTACCTGGCGGAAACAGGCGGCGCCGGCCGATCATACCGCGGTGATGAGAACCGCGGCGGGCGAGGCCGAAGTGCGCACGGCCAGCTCAAGCGCGTAGTGATTGAAGGCGACCGCCAGCGAGGCGGCGAACATCACCAGCGCGCGAAGCTGGGCGGGCGGGAAATTCCAGGGCGGCATTTTGCTCTTCTCCTGTCGAGGCAACGCCTGTGCGCGTCACACGATCTCGATATCGACTTTCACCGGCACCGAGCGCGACACCACGTCGAACACGGGCGACATGCGCGTGAGGGCGAGGATCGTTTCGTGCGAGGCCGATGTACCCACGCGCATCTTCACGCGGATTTCCGAATAGCCCTTGCGCACCTTGTCCGAGAGGCCAAGGAAGCCGCGCAGGTCGATGTCGCCATCGATCATCGAACTCATCGAGCGGATCTCGATGCCGGCTGCGGCCGCGTGATAGGCGGTGGTGGTCGTCATGCAGCCGATAAGCGCGTGCAGCAGCCATTCCACCGGGTTCGGCGCCTTGTCCTGGCCCAGCAGGACCGGGTGTTCGCCATTCTCGACGACAAAGGGCATGGCGCCGACGCGGTGTTCCTGCTTGGCGCCAGTGAAACTGCCGATAGTGGTGCGGTTCGTATCGCCGCCCATCCATTTGTTGGTCGCGCGGAAGTTGAAGGCGCCGATGGCGGGCGTCTCTTTCACGGCGCTGATCGTCTCCATCATGGCGGTGACGTTGACGCCGTTGCACATGACCGGGCCGGGCATGGAGCGGGGGGAGGAAGTGTCGGGCATTCTGGTATCTCCAGTCGGTTGTCTCTGTTCTGGCCGGCTCTTCGTCCGGTGAGACTGGATTTAGGCTGCCCCGCCCCCGCGCAACATGCCCGCGCCGCCGCCAGACTTGTCCGGGACGCCGGTGATGCAGTTGGGAGCGTAATGCGTTCCGCGATTGGGGCGCCCGCCCCTGACACTCGCCTACCGTGCGCACCCTGATGGACGGGCGAGGCAGGCCAACCTAGGGTTTTTGGCAAAAGACTAGGACTTTGGGGACTGATGATGGACTTCGGGGGAATGTGGGCGGCCGCGCACGCGGGCGTACCGAAGACTTGGGACCAGTGGCAGGCGTTGGTCTACGCCATTCTGGAGAACCCGTGGACACGCGGGCTCGCGCTAATCGTCATCGTGTTCTTCACGATCCGGGTGATCGCGAGCATTTACAGCGGCGACAAGCAAGGCGCCGAGCTGGGGCCTGTTGCGATCCGCCAACACAGTTCCGCCCGGTATGGCCGCGACACAGTTCGCATGCCACATCAACTGATGCCTATGACAATGGACGGCGTGTCGGCGCAGTGCAAAATATTCTATGTCTACAACGACGCCCGTGGACGCCGCCGCCGGTATCTGGTGCACACCGTCAAGCAGGCCACGCTCAGCATTTCGCCGGTCAATCTGAGCGCTGTGAGGGACATCATCTTTGGCCAAGAGGTGCCGGAGGGCGTGGCGACGCAGCACGTGTGCTTTCCTCCGGTCGACATTCAGGACAATGGCCAGCCGATCCCGGCAACGCCGCCCATGGCGAGCGACTATGTGAAGCTCCACAAAATTCTTGAGAGCTGGACAGAGGACGACACCGCAGTGCGCGTGTCCATGTCGACCGACGTCAAGGAAGAGATCGCGACCAGCAAGATCGACTTCATCCAGGACTACGCAAAGCGATTGGAAAAGGCGGATCGCGGCTGGCGTCTTGGCTTCAAACGGCTTCACGTCAACCGCCCCAACGTTGTGGGTAGCTACTACCTAAAATTCGAATTTTCCCATGATCCCCTATTCGTACTGACACGCCATCCGGACCGCGACCTCAAGATGACGGCGTGGCTGACGATCCTGACCAGCATGTTCGCGCTGATCATGGACTGGTGGCCGAATGGCGATGCGCCGTTTGGGTATCTGCCACCGGGCGAGATTGCGCGGCCGGCCGACAGCTCCCCCCCGGCGAGGACCGTCCGGGTCGTGCCACCCTGATCTGTAAAGCCTGACGGAGCCGCCTCCGGCACCGCACCAACCCGTGAATGATACCACCTTGACCTCCTGCCCGCCTTGGCGCTGCATGGCGCGCAAGAAGCGATCGAGACTTCGAGGGAGAGATTCCATGTTCATCAGGCTCGCCACGGGCGTGGCGGCGGCGGCTTTGCTGGCGGCTTGCGGGGCGGAGACCGCGTCGACCGGCAAGATGTCGGCGGAGATCAGGCGCACGGCGTTTGGCGTGCCGCATGTGAAGGCGGATGATTATGCCGGCATGGGGTTCGGGCTCGGCTATGCGATGGCCGAGGACAATATCTGCGAGATCATGGAGCGCTATCTCACCGTCTACGGCGAGCGCGCGAAGTATCTGGGCGCGGGCGAGAACAACGCCAACGTGCTGAGCGATCTCTACCACAAGCGCCTGATCGCCACTGGCGAGATGGAGAATCTGCTGCACGGCGCGACAGATTCGGTTGACACGCCGAGCGCCGATGCGCGGGCGCTGGCGCGGGGCTATGCGGCGGGCGTCTCGAAGTATGTGCGCGAGACGGGTGTCGCCAACATCGCCGATCCGCGCTGCAAGGATGCCGCGTGGGTGCGCGAGATCACGGAAGAGGATTACTGGCGCCACCAGATGGCCGGACAGGTCGTCTATCAGCTCGCCGGAATTTCGGCCGCGGCGCCTCCGGGCGTGGGCGACGAGGCGCGCGTCGAAGACGATCCGCTGATTGAGACGACGCAGTTGGGCTCGAACGCCTACGGCCTCGGCAAGGAAGTGACGCAGAGCGGCATGGGCATGCTGCTCGGCAATCCGCATTATCCGTGGGACGGGCAGAACCGCTTCTACCGCATGCACATGACCATTCCGGGCAAGCTCAATGTGGTGGGCGCGGGGCTGGTGACCAACGCTTCCGTCGGCATCGGGCACACCGACAGCATTGCGTGGACGCACACGGTTTCGACTGCGCGACGCTTTGGCTATTACGAACTCGCGCTCGATCCGGCTGATCCGACGAAGTACATGTTCGATGGCGTCTCGACGCCGATGGAGAAGATGGACGTCACGGTCGAGGTGAAGGACGGCGAGCCCGTTACGCACACCTTCTATACGACGCGCTTTGGCCCCGTGATGGAGACGCAGGTCTTCCCGTGGTCAACGACGAATGCCTATGCAATCCGCGTTATTCCGCAGGGCCTGCGTTCGGCCGACCAGTATCTCGCCATGTGGCAGGCGAAGAATGTCCGCGAACTCCAGGCGGCGCTGGCGAAGTATCAGGCAACCGGCTTCAACACGACGGCGGTGGATGCCGGCGGCGAGGCTTTCTATGGCGACATGGGCATGATGCCCAACGTGCCGAAGGAGCTGGGCGATGCGTGCGCCACTTCCGATCTCGCCAAGCAGCAATGGGCGACAACGCGCGTGCCGGTGCTCGATGGCTCGAAGTCGGAATGCGACTGGAAGACCGACGCTGACTCTTCCGCGAATGGCGTGTTCGGCGCCAGCAAGACGCCGCAAATTTTCCGCAACGACTATGTCAGCCAGATGAACGACAGCTACTGGCTCACCAATGCGTCTGCGCCGATGTCCGGCTACAGCCCGCTGTTCGGCGACGAGGCGACGGCGCGATCGCTGCGCACAAGGCTTGGCCTCGACATCCTCGCGGATCGCGTTGCGGGAACGGACGGGCTTGGCGATCCGAAGTTCAACCTCGCGAACCTGCAGGCCTCGCTCTACCAGAACCGGCATCTCGGCGCCGAGCTGGTGCGCGATGATCTGGTGGCCGCATGCAAGGCCTCGCGGAAGAACTCGCTCGCGGCTGCCTGCGCCGCGCTAGAAGGATGGGACCTGAAGGTCAATCTCGACAGCAAGGGCGCCCACCTCTTCCACCTGTTTGCCGAGAACGGCGGACTGGTGTTCGAGGTCGCGTTCGATCCGGCCGATCCGGTCAACACACCCAACACGCTGGATGTCGCCAATCCGAAAGTGCTGGAGGCGCTGCAGAAGGCCGTCGACACGCTGGCGGAAATGAAGATCCCGCTTGATTCAGCACTGGGTGATGTGCAACGCGAAACGCGTGGCGAGGAACGCATCCCCATCCACGGCGGCGCTGGACCGGAAGGCGTCTTCAACGTCATCACGGTGGAAAGTCTTGAGCCGGAACTGGGCTGGACCAGCGTCCGTCACGGGTCGAGCTGGATCATGACCGTCGAATTCACGGCCGATGGCCCGAAGAGCCAGGGCATTCTTACCTATTCCCAATCGGCCGATCCGACCTCGTCCTTCCACTCCGACGAGACCCGCGCCTACTCCGCCAAGCAGTGGGACGACCTGCTGTTCAGCGAGGAAGCGGTCGAAGCTGCGGTGGTTTCCCGCAAGACGGTCTCGGAATAGCCGAACTGGCTTGACCTTGCGTCCGGCTTCCTGTCCATGCGCGGCATGGCCGGACCTCCGATTGCAGTTCTTCGCGGCGTCACCCTGACGCTGGGCGCGACACCCCTGTTTACGGGCGTGGACATGCAGCTCGCGCGCGGCGAGCGCATGGCGCTCGTCGGTCGCAACGGTGCAGGCAAATCCACGCTGATGCGCATCCTTGGCCGCGCCATCGAGCCAGATGGCGGCGAGGTGTTCATGCAGCCGGGCATTGTGGCGCGCCACCTGCTGCAGGAGCCGGATTTCGCAGGCTTCTCGACCGCGATCGAATATGTCTCCGAGGGACTGGATCCGGATTTGGCCTATCGCGCCGAATCCGAGCTTGGAGCCTGGGGCGTGCCGCTTGAGCTGGATCTCAAGAAGGCGTCCGGCGGGCAGGCGCGGCGCATCGCCCTAGCCCACGCCTTCGCACACGATCCGGACATCCTGCTGCTGGACGAGCCCACCAACCACCTCGACGTGCCGGCCATCGAGCTCCTGGAAGAAGAGCTGAAAGCGTTCCGCGGCGCGCTTCTGGTCGTCAGCCACGACCGCCGCTTTCTCGAGAACATCGCGACGTCTGTTGCCTGGCTGCGCCAGGGAACAGTGCACACGCTCGGCAAGGGCTACACCGCGTTCGAGGAATGGGCCGAGACGGTCGAGGCCGACGAGGAGAAGGCGCTCGACAAGCTCAACACGCAGCTGAAGGCCGAAGAGCGCTGGATGGCGCGCGGCGTCACGGCTCGTCGGAAGCGCAATATGGGTCGCGTGCGCAAGCTTCATGAGATGCGCGACGAGGGGAAACAGCGCCGCACCGCGCTGAACCAGGCGGCCTCCGCCGCCAGCCTCGCCCTTGATTCCGGCGCCCAATCGAGCCGGCTCGTCATCGAAGCGAAGAACCTGTCTCTCACCTTCCAGACGCCGGATGGGCCGCTGCCGATCGTCAATGATCTCTCGCTGCGGGTCATGCGTGGCGACCGGCTTGGCATCATCGGGCCAAACGGGGCGGGCAAGACCACGCTGCTCAAGCTGCTGCTTGGCAAGCAGGAGCCTGACGCGGGCACGCTGCGCCTCGCGAAGACGCTGGACATCACCTATCTCGACCAGACGCGGGCGACGCTGAATTCCAGCACGACCCTGTGGAACACCCTGACGCCGCTGGGTGGCGATCAGGTGATGGTGCGCGGCCACCCGAAACACGTCGCCGCCTATGCCAAGGACTTCCTGTTCGAGAGCCGGCAGCTTCACCAGCCTGTTGGCGCGCTGTCGGGCGGGGAGCGGAACCGGCTCACGCTGGCCGTCGCGCTGGCCAAGCCCTCGAACCTGCTGATCCTCGACGAGCCGACCAACGATCTCGATATCGAAACGCTGGACCTGCTTGAGGACATGCTCAGCGAGTATGACGGCACGCTTCTGCTGGTCAGCCACGACCGGGCGTTCGTGGACAACGTGGTTACCTCCGTATTAACGCCGGAAGGCGGCGGGGCCTGGCTGGAAACGCCAGGAGGCTATTCCGACTATGTCAGCCAGAAGAAATCTGGAGCCGTGGCGTTCCGCTCAAGCGCCTTGGCGCCGGCGAAATCTCCCTCGCAGGCAGGCCAGCCCGCCCGCACGCCCGCGCCTACCTCGAAGCTGACGTACAAGGACCAGCGCCGCCTTGAGGAGCTCAATCGCCTGATGCCTGCGCGGCAGAAAGAGATCACCGATATCGAAGACGCCATGGCGGATACGAATTTCTTTACCAAGGACCCGAAGGGTTTTCAGTCGCGCGTTAATCGTCTGACGGCCGCCCGCGCCGAACTTGAAGGCTACGAGCTGGAATGGCTCGAACTCGAGGAAAAGCGCGAGGGGCTTTCACGCAGCTGACCTCGATCTGGAATAGTTGCTTGTGCTACTCATTCGCTCCCCGCGTGGCGGCGTGTCTCCCCATCGAATTCTTCCCCGGCGGCAAGGCTTTTCTTAACCGCCGCGCCGTATCGTTACCCGCTGACTAAGGGGAGATCCGGCATGCCGGCGGCCGCCAACAATTTTGCGCTTCTGCTCGACCTCGCCAAGGAAGGGTCCAGCGAAAAGCGGCGCGAACTTCTGCGCCAGATCACTGACGTCTTCCTGTCGGATCCGCCGGAGCGTTCGGATCGCGAGTCCCAGCTGTTCGACGAGATCGTCGTCGCCGTCGCAGCCGACCTTGAAACACAGGTGCGTGTCGAACTCGCCAAGAAGGTCGCCGCCAGCAACGCGCCCGTGCAGCGCACCGCCCGCCGCCTCGCCATGGACGTCATCGAAGTCGCCCGCCCGGTGATCGAAGGGTCGCGCGCACTGAGCGAGAACGACATTCTCGACGTGATCCAGCAGAAGTCCCAGGACCACATGCTCGCGGTGACCAAGCGTCCGGACATCGGCGAGAAAGTGTCGAGCGCGCTGGTCGCCAAGGGAGAAGACCGTGTCGTCGCATCGTTGCTGGAAAACCGTACCGCGCGGATGGACCGTGAGACTTTCGAAGCCGTTGCCGACCGTGCGCAGGCAAGCCCGGTGCTGCATGCCCCCTTCGTGCGCAACCAGAACATGCCGCTGGACCTGCTGAACAATGTATATCTGAAAGTGGAAGGCGGCCTTCGCCGCGAGATCATGCGCAAGTTCCACGGCGTCTCGCCGGCCGAACTCGAGGCCGCACTGGAAGCGAGCCGTACCCATCTGTCGTCCGCCTATGGCGCGCTGCCGGATGACTTCCAGGCCGCAAGAGACCGGGTGGACGCACTCAACAAGCGCGACGCGCTGAAGCCGCCCGTGCTGGTGCAGCTTCTGCGCGAGAACCGCCGCACGGACTTCTACGTGGCATTCTCTCGCCTCGTGGACATTGAGTTCGATCTCACGCGCCGCCTGGTCGAGGCCAAGGATATCGATGCGCTCGCCATGCTCTGCCGTGGCGCCGGCTTCGACCGCGGCCTGTTCGTGACGATCACGCTGCTGCTAGCCGACGAAGGCGGTGGTCTCAGCAAGACCGAGGAATACGGCAAGCTCTATGAGCAGGTGCCGGTCGCCGCCGCCCAGCGCGCGCTTCGCTTCTGGAAAGTGCGCGCCAAGAGCGCGGGCCCCGCACAGGCGGCCTGATCGTCGCCAGGCTCGGCGCGCGTACCCTGTTCTGATGATCTTCCTCGCGGATTGCGCGAACTCGTCTGGGGTTCACCCCGGTCGCGCGCGCCTTCGACTCGCTAAACGCAGTTCCCGAATTGCTCCGTGTCCGACCCTAACCTAGGTTCGCGCCCCTTGTGGGAGTGGATCGTCGATGCCGAACCGGGTCATTCGTTCGCAGACCATCAGCATTGGCGAACTTCTTCGCCTGGGATCGTTCCAGCCGGCGCGCGTTCAACGGGATTATTGCTGGACCGAACACCAGCAGGCCGCCCTTCTGAACGACCTGATCGCCTCGTTCGGCGAGTTTGGCCTCGACCCTGATTCGGAGCCGGACGTTGTTCCGGTCGAACCCCGCGACGGGGAAGGCGACCTTCCCTTCGACATGGCCGAGTACGACCGCGAGATGGAGGCGACCGCGCCGTTCTGTTTCGTCGGAACGGTGATCCTGCATCAGGGGGCCGAGCGCTGGGACGTTTATGACGGGCTTCAGCGGGTGACGACCTTTTCGGTGTTCTTCGCCGTGCTGCGCGACCTGCTGCAGGCGGAAAGGGGACATCCGATCCATTCGCTGCTGGCTGATGATTCAGGCATCTGGCGCCTCAACCTGCACATGCGGCACAACACGCTCGAGGCGGATATCCTTGCCCCCGGCCGCACGGCCAAGCGCCATCGCCCACACCCCAACCTCACCGAGGCAAGCGATCGCCTGCGCGATTGCGTGGCCGTCGCCCGCGCGCGCTTTCAGGGCTGGAGCAAGCAGCGGCTCACCGCCTTCACCGATTTCATGTCGCAGGCCGTTATGGTGACCGTGACGCGCATCACGGACCGGCGCATCGCGGCGAAGGCCTTCGTCAGCATCAACTCCGGCGGCATCCCGCTGAAGCCGGAAGAAATCGTGAAGGGCCAGCTGATCGACCTCACCTCGGCCCTGCCGGATGCGGACGACGCGGCGGGACGCGTACTGTTCGTGTGGCGGTCGCTGCAGGACGATCTCGGCAAGACGAAGTTCGACGAGTTCCTGCGCTCGGTCGATTTCATCGAGCGCCGCGCGCCGCAATCGTCAGACTATGCGATCCAGCTTATGGAGCACATCCGCCGCCGGTATCCAGGACAGCACGGCGTGCGCTGGGCCACCGATGTACTGCTGCAGTATCGCTCGGCGTTCAAATGGATCTACGAAGCCAGCAGCGCCGAGATGGCCGAAGGCGTCCACGCGAGCCTGCGCCGCCTGCAGATGCTGAAGTGGGACCAGTGGCGCGCCTACGCCATGCTGATCAAGATCAAGTCGCTGCCCACCGACATCGATGCGCGCATCGACGTGCTCGATCGTGTGTGCTTTGCGCTCACGGTCTCGACGCCGGACCAGCGCCGCGTGTCAGAGATGATGGGGCGCCGCGTCGAGCGCTTCGCCAAAGGCACGTTCGGCAAGCAGGCCGGGTTCACATTCAGCCAGGCCCAGAACGACCGCCTGATACGCCACCTCTCGGCGCCGATCACCGACAACCAGCGTCGCGCCACGATCATGCGCTGGATCGAGGCTGCCGCTCATGGCGACCGCGTGCCGCGCTACCTGATCGATCCGCGCTCGTCGGTCGAGCACGTCTACCCGCGCAACCCCGAAACGAACTGGAGCGCGTTCGAGGCCGGCCTCGAGTTCAACCAGCTCGCCACGCTGCGCGAGATGACCGGCAATCTCTGCATCCTGCCCCAGGACGAACTCGGCAACGGCCCCTTCGAGGAGAAACGCAGGTTCTACACCAAGATGCGCGCGCGTTTCGCCACGGAGATCGCGCGGACGAAGTACTGGACGCCTGAGGCCGTCGAGGCGCGCACGCGCAAGCTCACGGATTTCACGCTGCGCTTCCTCGATCTCGATGTTTCGGGAACGGGCGCCTGATCCTGACGCGACCGACCCGTCAGCCTCGCCCCGGTTCGGCAATCAGGCCTGCATCTCGGCCGTCTTTGCGGCGTTGATCGCTTTTGCGGACTTGTACGCCTTCCGCCCACGCAGACGCTCGGCGTACGCCTCGAACGACGGTCGCGTGGGCAGTGACTTGAACATCAGGCCCCAGTCCACCGTGCTGCCGACATAGACATCGGCTGCCGTGAACGTGTCACCGCACACGTACGACCGGCCCGACAGGAACTGGTCGAGCGCATTCACCGTTGCGTCGAACGAGCCAAAGCCCGCCATGCCATCTCGGCCTTCGGGCACCTGCCATCCCAGCGCCTTCGCGGTCACCGCCTGTTCGACCGGTCCCGAGCAGAAGAAAGTCCAGCGATAGTAATCCGCAAGCGCTGCGCCGGATGGCTTGAGGCCCGCCTGAGGAAATGCGTCAGCGAGATAGAGACAGATGCCGGCAGCCTCGGTCACCACCTTGCCGTCATGGCGGATGGTGGGAACCTTGCCCATCGGGTTTACAGCGAGAAACTCGGGGCTCTTGTTGCCCTGCGGGCCCCAAGCCAGCCAGTTGGTCGTGTAGGGCTGGCCGAGCTCCTCCAGCATCCAGTGCGCGATCTGGCCGCGGCTCATCGGATTGGTCCAGAACTCGATCATGTGGGGCTCCCTCGTTGCAGCGACCATGCTCTGAGCGTCAGCGCGTCACAAGTGCGCCGGCGTCGTACTGCCGCCAGGGGAGTGTCAGCAGTGTCGCTAGCCTTCCAGCATTGCGCGAAACCGCCGGCTGCCGCCGACCACGCGGCCATCGTCCAGCGTGATTTCGAGGTCGCCGGAGGGCGTCGGGCGGAAGCCGCTGATCCGCGCCTTGTTGAGGAGTCTCGATCTGTGGATACGCACGAAGCCATGCTCGGCCAGCCGTTCCTCGAACCCCGCCAGCGTTCCGCGCATGAGATGGGTCGCCTCGCGCGTGTGGATCTCGACGTAATTCCCAGCGGCCTCCACCCAGCCGATCGCTGCGGGATCGATAAGGCTCACCCGCGATCCGTCGCGCACTTCGATCCTCTGGTCCGCCACCGGCGCGGCCGGTTCGGCGACAAGCGCCTGCGCAGCCTTCTGCGCCTGCCAGAAGCCCCATGCCCAGAAACACAGTGCGTTTGAGGCGTAGGTCAGCAAGTCCTTCCGCCATTCGTAGATGAAGGGGACAACAAGGTCGCCGTTGTAGGCAAAGAGGTAGGTCGATCCCGCCGAGGCGTAGCCAAGCTTTCGAAGCGCCACCATGCCGGCGATGTGAAGCACGGAGAAAACGCAGGCAGCGCCGAGGTGCAGCCCGGCCATTCGCGCCCAGAGCCGTCCCGACGGCTCGATCGGAGGGGGAACCCGCCACACCATCCAGCCGATAGCCGGAGAGAGGGCGACGACCATGAACACGGACGACACTTCGTAAAGCCAGGCGGCCCTTGGATCGATCGGCGGCCCGCCTGTCTGGCCCTCCATGATGGCCGAAGTCGCGTTGATGACTGCAACCACGACGCCCACGGCGGCGATGAAGGCCACGGGCTGCCATTCGATGCGCCAGCCGCTCGTCACGGCTTTCCCGCCGCTCGTCCCAGACGCCGATCCTTCCGTCACAGCACCCTGACCTTTCAAGGCTTTTCCATAGCGCGGGGCCCAGCCTCGCGGATCATGGCGTCAATCACAAGGAGTCGCAGATGACCCTCCCCAACGCTATACCCGACCGCCGCGTCGACCTCGACTGGCTCCGCATCGCCGCCTTCGGGCTGCTGATCTTCTACCATGTCGGCATGTTCTATGTGACCTGGGGCTTCCATGTGAAGTCGAGCCACGCCAGCAGCCTGGTCGAGCCCCTGATGCTGCTGTCCAACCCGTGGCGGCTCACGCTGCTGTTTGTCATATCCGGCTGCGCCACCCGGTTCATGCTGGACAAGATGAAGGCCGGCGCCTTCCTGGGCTCGCGCACCGTGCGGCTTCTGGTTCCGCTGGTGTTCTGCATGTTCGTGATCGTGCCGCCGCAGACCTATTTCGAGATCGTCGAGAAGCTGGGCTTCACGGGCAGCTATGGCGAGTTTTATGGGAAGTACGCTACGGCTAGCGGCGGGTGGGGCATCATCACGCCAACCTGGAACCATCTGTGGTTTGTCGCCTACCTCTTTGTCTACACGCTACTCATCGTCGGGATCGGCCCACTTCTGAAACGGTTGCCGAAGCGCTTGATGGCTCCGCTGGCGAGCGGCGGGGCGGTTGTGGTCCTGCCGGTCCTCTTCCTCGCCGCGATCCGCATCTCGCTCGAGCCGCAGTTCGGCGAGACCCATGCGCTGTTCGACGACTGGTATGCCCACGCGCTGTACTTCCCCGCATTCCTGTTCGGTTATGCGGTCGCCAAGCACGAAGCGTTCTTCGAGACCTGCCAACGTATCCGCTGGCCGATGCTGGTCATCGCGCTGGCTGCCTGGCTGACGCTGCAAGTGGGGCGCGCCGCGATGGGCACGTTCACGCAGTCGGACGAAGCCATGATCGCGCTGGTCGGCACGAGCCTGCGCGAACTGCAGGCGTGGACGATGATCCTCGCCCTGTTCGGCTTTGCGCGGAAGCACCTGCGCCGCGACAACGCCACGCGCCGCTATCTCACCGATGCGATTTTCCCGTTCTACATCATCCACCAGACAACCATCGTGGTCGCTGGTCACCATCTCAATCAGCTGGGCTGGCCAGTATGGATCGAAGCGCCGGTCCTGATCGCGCTGACGGTCGCCAGCTGCTGGCTCGGCTACGAGATCGTCCGCCGCGTGGGCTTCCTGCGCCCCTTGTTCGGATTGAAGCTGGAGGCGCGATCCTCGCCCGCCGCTCAGCAGGCGAGGCCGGCCTGATCAGCCGAGGCCGAACATCAGGGAGCGGTGGGTTGCGGCGCCGGCCATGGCGCCGTCGCCCACCGCCCACGCAACAGTTCCCGCCGCGCGCGCCGCATCGCCACACGCAAACACGCCGGGCACGCTGGTCGCCTTCATCATGTCGGTATGGATAAACGTGCCCAGGGGCCCGTCCTCGAACGCGCAGCCGAGCTCGGCAGCGACAGGGCTCGACACGCTTGTGCGGGTGGCCGTGAACAGGCCGTTGAGCGCAATCACGCGGCCATCCGCCAACTCCATATCGGCGCGCTCGCCTGAGATGCGCTTCACCGGCGTCCGCTCCAGCGTAACGCCGCGGGCTGCCAATTGCGCAAGCTGGGCCGCATCCGGCTCGAACGCATTGTTCAGGAAGAAAGTCGTCTGACCCCAGTCGGGCAGCATCAGCGCGTGATGCAGCGACATTGGAACCACACCAAGCACACCAATGCGCCCCTGGTTCAGCTCATAACCGTGACAATAGGGGCAGTGGAACACCGACTTGCCCCACCGCTCGGACAGGCCGGGCACGGGCGGCAACTCATCCGCGACGCCCATCGCCAGCACAACGCGGCGCGCCGCAACTGTCTTCCCATTCACGCTCAGCTCAAACGCGTCAGCAGAGCCCGAAGCATTCTCCGCCACGCCATCGCGCCATTCCACATTCGGATACTTCAGCAACTGCTCGCGAGCTCGCGCGGCAATTTCCGCTGGATCGGCGCCGTCCTGCGTCAGAAAGCCGTGCGATTCATCCGCGAACCTGTTGCGACGCTTGCCGCCGTCGACCACCAGCACCTTGCGCCGCGCCCGTGCCAGCTGCAGCGCAGCCGACTGACCGGCATAACTTCCGCCAACCACCACAACATCAAACATCACTTGCTCATCCTTGTTCTGTGGCGCCGGGCGCCGGCGCGGAAATCATCTGCGAGCGCCGCCAGCGTCACGCCATTCAGCCGCTTCACCAGAAGCGCCTCGGCCTCTGCGAATGCTCCGGTAAGCGAGCGGTTCACGGCTTGCTCGACCAGACATTGCGAATTCTCCAGATTGATCCCGATGGCCAGCAGCGACGGCGAGCCCAGCGCGTCGTAGACATCTTTCAGCGTCACCTTGTTGAGATCGCATGCGATCTGCCAGCCGCCGCCATGGCCCTTTTCGGAGCTGACAAAACCTGCCTCGCGCAGGCCCGCCATGGTGCGCCGCACCACCACTGGGTTGGTGTCCATGCACTTTGAAAGCTCGGCCGACGTCATCGGCCGTTCCTGCTCCGCCATGTGGAGCAGCGCGTGAAGAACCTGTGAGAGACGTCGGTCGCGTGTCATGTAACAACACATGATGCGTGAAGCGACGAACGTCAAGACCCTGTCGGCTCTGGCCCACTGTCACGAAGCTGCTAGTCTCCCCCGGCCAGCGCTCGCGATCGAGACGGCGCGGCCATCGAGGGCGGACATGAAACCTATCGGATACCTGCTGGCCGCACTGGCTGTGGCCGTTGCGGCGCCTGCGTGCACATCCTCACCCGCCGCGCCAGCCACGCAGACCGCGACGCCGAAGATCGTGATCTATCACGCCGAGGGTCGCCGCTCCGAACGCGTTGTCTGGCTGTGCGAGGAGCTGGGCATCCCCTACGAACTGAAGTTTCGCCGTGGCGATGTCGCCGGCTCGTTCGCGGATATTCAGGCCGTGAACCCCGGCATGCGTGTTGCGCCGACAGTTTTCTGCAATGAAGAACTGCTGGTGGAATCCGGCGCCATCCTCGAAGTGATCCTCGATCGCAATGGCGGCGGCCACCTCGTGCCGCCGGTCAACTCGCCCGACTACGGCCTGCATCTCAAATTCATGCACTTCGCCGAGGGCACACTGGCTTCCGACGTGATCGCGGATTATCGCGTCGCGCGCGCGACGGACGGGAAGGCCCCGCGTGGCGACAAGGAAACCGACGGCCAGCGCGCCATGCGGTTTGCCGACGATCATCTGGCGACGCACCCGTGGTTCGGCGGATCGGATTTCACCGCGGCCGACATCATGATGGTGTTCCCGATCAGCTACGCCATCCGCATGAACGTCGCCGACCCGGCGAAGTATCCGCACATCGCCGAATGGCAGACGCGCGTGGAGGCTCGTCCCGCCTTCCAGCGCATGCTTGCCATCGCACGCCCCGATGGCCGCGTGGCCCCACCGCCGTCCCTGACTCTTCCCTGAGGTCAGAAATCGCCTTTCTCGATTGAACCGGTATGCCCGATCCGGGCACCTTGGTTCAGAAGGGGCGCTTATGGCGAAGCCAGACCCAAGGGAAAGACTGTTCGACGAGTACCTGGCCGCCAGCGCGCGGGCGGGCAGCCGGATTGCGCTCGGACAACTGGCGGCGCGTTTCCAGCCCCGCCTCCTCGGCCACGCCCGCCGGCTGACAGGCGACGCCGAGGCCGCGCGCGACGTGGTGCAGGAAGCGTGGATCGAAATCGTGCGCGGTATCCCGCGGCTCGACGACGCCACCGCCTTTCCCGCATGGGCGTTTCGCATTGTTTCCCGCCGGTGTGCCCGGTGGGTGCGCGGGAAACAGCGTGGGCGGCGTCTTGATGCAGCTTACGCAGCCGAACCTGCGGAGATCGCAGCTCCGAATGGCGGCGAACGCGCATCCGACGCCGCACGCCTTGCGCGCGCCATGTCGAGTCTGCCGCCGGACCAGAGAGCCGCGATCGCTCTCTTCTACCTCGAAGACCTCAGCGTGGCCGAGATCGCTGTCGCGCTCGATGTGCCTTCGGGCACCGTGAAGACACGCCTCATGCGCGCGCGCGAGAAGCTTCGCCGCACATTGAATCTGAAGGAGACTGCAGATGAGTGACCTCGACCGGATGATCGAAGCGACCCTGAATGAGGAAGACCGCGCCTTCCTTGCACGGCTCGATCGCGAGCCGGGCTATTTCAACCAGGTGGGCGGATTGCTGTCCGGACCATTGGCGTGGGTCAACCTGCTGCTGATGATCGTGCAGGCCGCGCTGTTCTTCGGCGGCGTCTGGTGCGCGTGGGAATTCTTCCATGCAAGCGACACCATCATGGCGCTGCGCTGGGGCCTGTCGGCTTCGACGCTGATGATCGTGAGCGCGATTCTGAAGATCGCCACGCTCTGGCCCTCGCTGCAGGCCAACCGCGTCCTGCGCGAGGTCAAGCGACTGGAACTCCAGCTGGCGCGCAAGACCTGAAACGAATGGCGGGCTGAACGCGGACGATCCCGTGTTTAGCCCGCCTGATCACTGACCCCAGCGGGTCTGGCCTAGCAACATGATGGAGACCATACTAAGTCGGCACTGACACCCGCCCCGCCATTCCGGCTGCCAGGACATCGAATACCATGCTGGCGCCCACTGATGTACCGCCCGTCAATGCGCGCGCCGCGCTGGTCTTCCTCTTCCTTGGCAACATCATGATCGGCTCCGGCGTGCTTGCGCCCGCCGCCCTGATCAACGCGATGACGGCAGATCTCAAGGTCAGCCCCGTCGCCATTGGCGCACTGATCGGCTGGGGCGCTGTTGTCCTCTGCATCGGCGCGCCAGCGTTCGGGTTTCTCACCAATCGGGTCGACCGCCGCGCATTACTTGGAGCCTCCCTCGTGCTCTATGCGGCTGGCCACGCCGCGTCAGCATTTGCGCCGGACTACAGTACGCTCCTGGTCACGCGCCTCCTGATGATCAGCAGCGCCGCCATCTTTACGCCCCAGGCCGCCAGCGCCGTCGCGCTCATGGTCCCGGAGAACAAGCGCGCAGGCGCAGTCGCGCTCGTCTTCATGGGCTGGGCCGTCGCGGGCGCAGTCGTCATCCCGTTCATGAGCATCCTTGGCGACGTGCTGAACTGGCGCGCCATCTATGGTGGCCTCGCAGTCGGCTCGGCCCTGGCCGCGGCTGGCGTCTACCTCGTGCTGCCGGCGAAACTTCATGCTGCGCGTATGTCGCTGAGATCATGGGGCGAGGTGATCACGCGGCCCGCCATCCTGATCCTTCTCGCAGCCACCTGTCTGCAAGTCGCCGGGCAGTTCACGCTCTTCCCCTATCTCGCCGCCGAACTCCGACGCGCCAGCCTTGCCGACGCATCGGGCGTCGCACTCGCGCTCGCGCTCTACGGCGGCGCTGGCCTGTTCGGCTCCATAATGGCGGCGCGATCAGTTGGCTCACTCGGCGCGGCGCGGACCCACATCATTGCGCTATCTGCGATGACCATCGGTCTCGTCGGCTGGTCGGTGTTTTCAACGTCGCTGGAGTTCGCCATCGCCAGTGTCTTCATCTGGGGTCTTGGCTTCGGCGCGGGCGTATCGATGCAACAGGCTCGCCTCATCTCGGTTGCCCCGGCGCTTGCCTCCGCCTCCGTCGCGCTCAACACGTCGGTGCTCTATCTCGGCCAGGCAGCGGGCACGGCCATTGGCGCCGACCTGATCACGCGCAACACTCCGAACTTCATCGGGCCGGCGGGCGTCACATTCCTGCTTGCTGCGATCGGCGCCTCGTGGTGGGCGAAGCGGAGGTTCGGCGCCTAAGTTTGACCCTGCTTATCTAAGCCGGTTGTCACATTCGCGCTGTTGGCAAACATCCCTCAGATGCAGCTGCCGCTTTTCGCGTGGACTGCAGCGTGCTTAATGACGCCCTTCGACGGAAGGGACAGCAGCCATGAGAATGCACGGCGGACTGGGATTGGCGATCGTTTTGGCGGCCGCTGCCCTCACTGGATGCGAACAGAAAGCCGCATCACCGCCGACCGACGCATCGGCTCCGCCGGCCACGGCTCCAGCGACAGCGCGCGTTCCGCACACGATCAACGAGGGCGAGCCCGAGGATGGACCGGCGACGCTTTCCGCGCCGCCGCAGGTCGCTGCGGGCGCGACGTTCGAGATCGACTGGACGGGCCCAGGCAACGCCCAAGACTACATCGATATTGTTCCGCGCGGCCATGCGCAGACGACGGGTGAAATCACGTATGTCTATGTCAAGAACGCCGCAGTCGTGGGCGCCTTGAATGCGCCAGTCGCGCCCGGCGAGTACGATATCCGCTATCTCGCAGAGCTCAGCAGCGGGCGCGTTGTAAAAGCGGTGGTGCCCCTGACAGTGACCCCGCTGACTGTGTCACTCGACACGCCGCCGACGTCCGCCACGAGCGCCGAACCCCTGTCGATCAAATGGACCGGCCCCAACTACAAGGGCGACTACGTCGATATCGTGCCACGCGGCTTCACGCAGACGTCGGGGGAGATCAGCTACGCCTATACGTCCGCCGGCAATCCCTCGTTGGTTACAGCGCCTGGAGCGCCCGGCGAGTATGACATCCGCTATGTCGTTGAAGGGCAACCTCAGCGCCGCATCATGACGACCGCGCCGCTCACCGTCACCGAAGCTCCGGCCGCCCTGACCGCACCGCTAACGGCCCGCAAGGGGGAAGCTCTTTCGATCAAATGGACCGGCCCCAACCGTCAGGGGGACTATGTCGATCTCGTGCCGAAGGGCTTCGCCAGTACATCCGGCGAGTTGTCTTACTTCTACACCAGCATCGGTCCATCCGGATCGCTCAAGGCGCCGGACAAGGTCGGGGATTATGAGATCCGCTATGTTCTGGAAGCTCCGGGCGGTCGCCGCATTCTGGCCACTGCGCCTTTGAAAGTTCAATAGTGGCCTATGCCAGGGAGCGACGAGCGGGTCTTCAGACCCGCTCTTTCGTCTTCGTGAACCGGATCGCCGGATTCTTTTCGGAGACGTAGCCGACATCCCACGTGTTCTTCGCGAGGTAGACCGGCGCGCCGTCGAGGTCCTTGGCGACGGCGTTGCGGTTGGTCTCGAGGAACGCGTCCAGCTTCGGGCGATCCTCGCTCGACAGCCAGCGCGCCGCTGCCCAGGGCGAGGCCTCGAACAGCACTTCGAGATTGTTCTCCGTCGCGATGCGTTCGGCCATCACCTCGATCTGCAGCTGCCCGACGGCGCCGACGATCATGTCCGAGCCGATCTCCGGCGTGAACAGCTGCGTCACGCCTTCTTCGGCCAGGCCCTCGAGCGCCTTGCGCAGGTGTTTCGACTTCATCGGGTCCTTCGTGCGCACGCGGCGCAGGATTTCCGGCGCGAAGTTCGGGATGCCCGCGAACTGGATGTTGCCGTTCTCGCTAAGCGCATCGCCTACGCGCAGCTGGCCGTGGTTCGGTATGCCGATCACGTCGCCGCCGAACGCTTCGTCAGCAATCTCGCGATCCTGCGCCATGAACATGACGGGCGACGTAATGCCGATCTGCTTGCCTGCCACGGTCTTCAGGCGCATGCCGCGCTGGAACCGGCCGGACACCATGCGGAAGAACGCGATGCGGTCGCGATGGTTGGGGTCCATGTTCGCCTGGATCTTGAACACGAAGCCGGTGACTTCCTTGTTCTCCGGACCCACGGTGACGGGAACACCCTTCACCTTCGCCTTCTGAACGCGCGGCGCAGGCGCCTCCTGCCAGATCGTGTCGAGCAATTCCTTGACGCCGAAATGGCGCAGCGCCGAGCCGAACACCACCGGCGTCATGTGGCCCTCGCGATAGCTCTGCCGGTCGTAGGGTTTGCACACGCCCGCCGCCATCTCGGCCTGGCCTTCGAGTTCGGCCTGCTCGGCCTTGTCCATCATCTCGTCGAAGCGGTCCTTGCCCACGCGCTCCGTCTTGTACTCCACCGATCCGTCATGCGCGACGATACGCTGGTAAGTAACGAACTCGCCACTGCGCAGGTCCTGCATCCCGCGCAGACGCTCGCCCGAACCCTGCGGCCAGTAGAGCGGCGTCGCCGTCATCGCCAGCTTCTGCTCGATCTCATCCAGCAGGGCGAACGGATCCTGCGCTTCGCGGTCCATCTTGTTGATGTAGGTGATGATCGGAATGTCGCGCAGGCGGCACACTTCGAACAGTTTCAGCGTCTGCGGCTCGATGCCCTTGGCGGCGTCGAGCACCATGATGGCCGAGTCCGCCGCCGTGAGCGTGCGATAGGTGTCTTCCGAGAAATCCTCGTGGCCCGGCGTATCCAGCAGGTTGAAGACGCAGTTCTCGTATTCGAACGTCATCACCGAGGCCGAGACCGAGATGCCCCTGTCCCGCTCGATCTTCATCCAGTCCGACATGGTGCGCCGGCGCTCGCCACGCGCCTTCACGGCGCCGGCCATGCGGATCGCGCCGCCCGCCAGCAGCAGGTTTTCCGTCAGCGTCGTCTTGCCGGCGTCCGGGTGCGCGATGATCGCAAACGTGCGCCGCCGCTGCGCTTCCTGTTCAGGTGTAAGGGCCATGGGGCGGGGGCATACAGGGGAGCGCCGGAAAGGTCTACACCGGCTAGCCGGAAGGCGATTTTACCCTGTAGTCTCGGCCAAAATCCGGGAAATTCACGCCATGAAACTCTTCTACTCCCCGACCTCGCCCTATGCCCGCAAGTGCCGGGTCGTCGCCATCGAGATGGGCGTCGAGGCACAGATCGAGATCATCGCCAGTTCCCCGATGGCCAGCGGAACAGACCTGCTCTCGGTGAACCCGTTGTCCAAGGTGCCGGCGCTCGCGTTGCCCGATGGCCGTTGTATCGTCGACAGCCGAGTGATCTGCCAGTTTCTCGACGGGCTCGCGGACGGCCGCCGCGTCATCCCGTCAGATCCCGTCGCTCGCATCGATTGCCTCACGCGGGAGGCGCTGGCGGATGGAATCACGGATGCCGCCTTCTTGCTCACGATGGAGCGCAAGCGGCCTTCCGAACAGCAATCGCCGGAATGGATCGGCCGCTGGATCGCCGCCATCCGCCGCACTGTCGCGCACTTCAACGTGCAGCTGCCACAACGGTCCGACCCCGATCTCGGCGACATCGCGCTCGCCTGCGCGCTCGGCTATCTCGACCTACGCCATACCGACCTTGCCTGGCGCTCACACGCCCCCGCACTGGCGGACTGGTTCACGGCGATCTCGCACCGGCACAGCCTGGCTTCCACGGTCCCGCCTGCAGCCTGATCGCCTTCGGCGCCGGTTAGCTGAATGCCCGCTGAATACAAGGCGCGCGCGGAGCAAATATACCCCTACAACAACGGCTTTCAGGCGTTGACCGGGGCGGTGTTCCATGGCGGAACTCCGGTCAGGGATTAGTTGGTCAGGGCCATTGCGCCCTTCTCAGGGGACCGTCCATGTCGCTGAAACTTGTGTTCGCCGCCGGCGTTGCCGCGCTGTCCATGTCCGCATGCGCGTCGAGCGGGCCCAACCCGTCAGGCGTCCAGACGGTGCAGTTCGACCCCGGCACGAAGGGCCCCGTCCAGGGCGTCGGTATCGAGGGACAGGACATCGTCGCGATGGCCGACCAGATGGTTCGCGACATGCTCGCCAACCCGATGATCGCGGGCCGCCAGCCCGCGCCGCGCGTGATTCTGGATGCAGAGTATTTCCGCAACGAGAGCGCGCAACGCATCAACACCAACATCATCGTCGACAACCTGCGCGTGAACCTGCAGCGCGCCGCCAACGGCCGCATCCGCTTCGTCTCGCGCGAGTCGATGGACATGGTCGCCGGCGAGCGTGACCTGAAGCGCGACGGCGTCACCGACCAGGGCACACTGCCCACCACGCGCGCCCAGCTTGGCGCGGACTATCGCCTGCGCGGCCGCATCACTTCGTCCGAGCAGATCAAGACCAGCCAAGGCCTGATCCAGCGCTACAACCAGGTGATCTTCGAGATGATCGACCTGGAAACCAGCGAGATCGTCTGGACTGGCCTCTACAACTTTGCTCGCGCCGGCGCGGACGACGTCATCTACCGCTGATCGCCGCGGGACGGGGGACATGCTTCCTGCTCGCCAAACTTGGAAGGCCGGGATAGCCGCATCCGCGCTGCTGCTGGGCGCGTGCGGCACGCTTGAGGAGGACACGGTTTTCGTGCCGCCCGAGGTTATGGCCGAATGGCTGATCGACAAGCCGCCAGCCACGCATCACCTTTATGGCTCGGTGCTCACCGGCGGTCAGCGCAATCGCGTGCTCAACCAGATGCGCGCGGGTCTGGCCGCGTTCGAGGCTGGGGCGGACAAGATTGCGGCCGCGTCGTTCGATGATGCGCTCAACTACATCGAGGCGATCTACGCCGACAATCCGACCGCAGAGAAGGCGCGCTCCACTTTCCTCCCGGAACGGACCAAGGAGTACAAGGGCGAGTCTTACGAGCGGGCGATGGCGTTCCTCTATCGCGGCCTGCTCTTCCTGGCTGAGGGCGACTATGGCAACGCCCGCGCCGTCTTCCAGGGTGGCCAACTGCAGGACGCTTTCGCTGAAGACCAGCGCTACCAGTCGGATTTCGCCATTCTCGACGTGCTCTCGGGATGGGCCTCGCAGTGCGAGGGCAACTCCGTTCTGGCGCGCGATTTCTACCAGCGCGCAAGCCAGGCGCGCCCCGGCATCTACATCCCGCGGCCCAGCGATCGTGTCCTCGCCGTCGCCGACATGGGCCTGCCTCCGTTGAAGGTCGGCGGCGGGGAGTATGGCGAATACCTCGTCTACACGCCCCCCGAACTGGTGCCGGAGCAGAAGGCGATCTTCGTCGCCAACGGCAAGGGCTATGAGGCTACCTTCGGAGAGGACCTGTACTGGCAGGCATCGACACGCGGCGGGCGTCAAGTCGACAAGATTCTCGCCGGCAAGGCGGAGTTCAAGGATACGGCCGCAACAGTCGCTGCCGGCTCCCTGATGATCGCCGATGCTGCACTCGATGTGGCGGTGTACTCATCTTACAACGATACGTCTGACGCAGCCCTCGCAGTGGCGGGTGTCGCCGCCGTCGTTGGCATCGCCTCGATGTTCATGGCGGAAGCCGCCAAGCCCGAGGCAGACACGCGGTATTGGGACAACCTTCCCGCGCACATCGACTATATCAGCATGCCCGAAGGCGCTTTGCCGAACGAGATCGTCTTCACCGGTCAAGGAGGCTCCGTGCTGGGCAGCCTCACACCCCGCATCCGAATTGACCCGAAGGGCGGCTGCGCCCTGGCCTATGGCCGTTCGCGCAACGCCAACGACATTCCCGCGACACCGCCCAATTCCCTGCTCAGGAGATAGCCCCATGGCTGCATTCAAGGTTGCCGTTCTCGTATCCGCCGCGCTCGGCCTCTCGCTCGCCTCGGCCTGCGGCACGGCCCCGCAGACGGGCATGCGCACCACGTCGTGCAACGCCAGCGCACTGGGCAATGGCGCAGTGCCGGCCAATGGCGTGCTGGACTCCCAGATCCCCGGCTCGTTCACGCCGATCCCGCTCGACCAGATCCAGATCCTCGATCCGACATTGATCCCGCAGGTGATGGTCCAGTCGGCTGGCGCCGGCCGCTCGGCGACGCAGACGCTGCAGGTTCAGGCCCGCCTGGTGAACTGCACGGACGCGACGATCGCGGTCGAAGCCCGCACGCACTTCATCGCCCCATCGGGCGCGAGCAACGAACCGATCTCGGCGTGGAAGCGCATCGACATCCCGCAGCGCGGCCTCGGCGTCTATGCCGAATCCTCGATGGGCACGACGCAGGCCGACAAGTTCCTAGTCGAAGTCCGCCGCGCGAAGTAGCGCTCGCTCGGACCGACAAAATCAAAGGGCGGAACGTGATCGTTCCGCCCTTTTCGTTTTTGCGCTCAGGTCGACCCGACTCTACTCCGTGAAGAGCCAATACAGGTGCAGCGAGTACTCTTCGCTGTCTTCGTATGCCTTCTCGACATTCACGCGTGCATAGTCGGTGTCGCCGAACGAGACGAGGCCGGATGCGCGGCCCGCCGTCGGCGTCTCGGCGTCGAAGCCGACTATGCGATAGCGCCCGCCCATCCACGCCTCGGCGGGTTGGCGTTCCGAATAGCTGTCTTTGGTGCAGTCCCACAGCGCTTCGACGGCCTGCGTCGCCGCCTCTGAGCTGGCCGCCTCAGCCGAGCAAGCGAGGTGATGTTCCCAGTAGTCGATCAGGTCATTGATCGCGATGTCAGACTCCAGCGTGCACTGCCCGAAGCCCGGCAGCTGCATCTTCGAAACGTAGGTGACGCTGTCCTTGTCGCTCGTGGTGCGCGCGCCCTGTTGCGCCTTCACTTGCGCATGCGTCATGGCCATAAGCGACTTCAGTGGTTGGCACGCGGCGGCCTGTGCGTGCGCCGCACCGGCGCCAGCAACAACCAGAAGGCTCGCAGCCAGAAGCTTGGCCAGTTTCATGTTTCCAGTCCTCCCAAAGTCCCACGATGAATCCGGCGGGATTTAAACACCGACGGTCTCGGTTTGCAGCTGCAAACGCCTAGGCAACTGCACAAAGCAAACGCCGCGCGACCCGTTGGGATCGCGCGGCGCGCTCATGTCACGAATGACGTCCGATGGCTCAGCCGCCGTAAACAGTCGGCGCCGGCTTCGGGATTGGTCCGTGCTTGTTCACCTGGACCTGGGACGGGATCAGCGCGCAGACGAACAGGAAGATACCGCCGATATAGGGGACGAGCACCAGCAGGTAGAGCCAGCCCGACATGCCGATGTCGTGGAGGCGACGGATCATCACGGTGATGCTCGCCGGCAGGAAGATGAGAGCAATGACGACATACACGAAAAGCCATACGCCCAGCGCGCCGACCAGTGCGCCCATGCCAGCGTTGGAATATCCGTAGCCGTAACTGTAGCTGTTGCTCATGGATGCCGAGATCGCACCGCCTGCGATCACGAACATGAGGATCATCAGGACGATGAAGACGAGCGATGAGAACAGTATGAACGACCAGTATTCCTTCCGGCGCGCCCGGCCTTCGCCGTTGAAGGACTTGCCCATCGCCTTCTTGAAGTAGTCCCACAGGCCGAGATCCTCGCCCGTGTATGCCACGGTCGGCGCCATGCCGGCCGGCGCATAGCCGCCATAGGCAGGCGCTGCTGTCGCGCCGTATGCGGGGCCGGGTCCCGGCCCGCTGGCGATCGCGCCAGAGGCATCGATCATGTAAATCTCGGCGGCCGCGCCAGCATTCGGCACGAAGTCGACCTTCATGCCGGCCGCGATTGGCCTCAGCTGCTGAAGATCAGACCGCTTGAAAGTGTATCTGACGCCATCGTCGCCGCTTATATAGCCGCTGCCCGCATTGTCGTCATACTGAAGTACGGTACCCCGCATCCCACGTCTCCACGTCTGCCCGGGGGTATCTAGGCGCGCGTCGCCAGTTTTCGCAAGCAAATGATCTTTCGCGGAATTAGCCGCCGTTCAGTCTGCGTACAGGCTCCGTAAGGAACGTACGGCCCTGTGAATCCTCGATTTCCACAACCCACAGGTCCCGGTCGCTCTGTCGCCGTCGCGTGATCAGGGAATCGACCCCGGCCTCGCCCTCGGCGGCCAGTTGTTCGAACGCCGTTGGACCTTCCGGATTGAAGGCCGGCGCATAGAGATCGGCCTCGCCCCGCGCCCGCATCACCTTGACCAGTACGTCGCCCCGGTCTGCGTCACCACGATGCACAATGGTGGCGAACGCCCCGCCCAGGCTGGCGCGGCGCAGGAGGGCCGAGACCCACAGATGTGTTGGAAGTTCACGCGGCATAGGATCCGTTTACCACAGTTTCCCCGGCTGGCGCCCCGTTTGCACCCTCACTGGAAGTAACGCGTAAACCATACGGCCGGCAGCATGTTCGAAACCACCAGCCTTGTAGCCGCCGCCCCCTCCGCAGAAGCCGAGCGGATCGGCGTTTACGTACTGGCCGCAATTGTCGGCCTGCTGGTCGCCGGCCTCATTTCGATCGCCCGCGAGCTTCGCTCCGAAGCATCGGACCGGTCGTAACCCATCCTTTAGGCGCTGATCCTAGGCTGTCGCCCGACATGCTGGTCCGCGCCACCCTTCTTGCCCTTTCGCTGGCTGCAGCTGTCCCTGCCGCCTTCGCCGATCCCGCCGCCGTGCGCCGGACATGGCTTGAGCGCGTTGCCATCAGCGCCGCCGACCGGGAGTGCAACCTGTTCTCCGACGGCGAAAGACTGGCCCTGCTCTCCGGCCTCTACCAGGCCGAAGGCGAACTCCTGCGCGCCAACCAGACACCGGCCGAGCTGCGCCGCCTTGCCGAGGAAGTCAGCACGCATGCGGCCTCTCTTGGGTGCGTCCATCCCGAAGTCGTCTCGGTCGCCGAGACCGTCCGGAATGGTTACCGCGCCTTCGTGAAGACGACTTACATCGAGTATCCCGCCACCCACGCCATCTGGGGCGCCTCGCGCTCTCCGCACGACCGCTGGGCCGTCTCGCAGACTGACAAGGCAAGCTCCATCGTCTTTGGCCTGCGCCGCGCAGCAAACGATCCGGACGTGCAGCGGCTCGCCATCGGCATGCCGGCCAATGGCGTCGTGCCCTCATCCGTACAGCTGATCATGCGTGATCCGGCGAAGATGCCCGAGCCCTGGTTCGGCGCCTTCTCGCGGCCCGGCCCCAATCTGACGCCGCCGCCGCGCTCGATCTCGCACGTGGAATGGGCCGGCAAGGTCGCCAGCGCGAAGGATGCGGTGGGCGAGCCGATCTGGGTGTTTACCTTTAACGCATCCGCGATCGCCCTCATCGAACAGCTCGACCCGCGCGAGGCGATCGAGATCGACCTGATCCCGCCCAGCCGCGTCGCAGACCAGGGCGTGAAGCGCATCATCCTCGAAGTGGGCGACATCCGCGCTGCACGGGCCTTCGCCGCCATTCCCGCGTCGCAGGGTACTCCGGCGCAGACAGCGGCGGTCGCGGCGCACTAGTTGCTGGCGATTCACCGCGATTCACCAAGCGCTCCAAACGAACTCCGTACACTCGCCCCAACGTGGCAGGTTTCCTGCACAGACTTCTGCGGGGGTGCGGCCAGAGCGCCTAACGTTGGGAACCACGTGTTCACGGCGTCAGACGTCACGCATCCCCACCATATGGTCTGGACTCGTAAGGGCGCAGCGCAGTGCTGAACAACCTGCAGAACCTACGAGCGCTCGCCGCCTACTCGGTGGTGTTCTACCATTGCCTCATGCGCTTCGTGACGCCGGGCGACGCGATCGGCCGAGCCTATCTCGACTTGCCCTCTGGCGGCGTCGACCTGTTCTTTGTCATCTCGGGCTTCGTGATGGTGCACACCACGCGCGCCGACGAGAAGCCGTACTGGTTTGCGACCAAACGCGTCGCCCGCATCGTGCCGCTCTACTGGGTCGCCACCGCTATCGTGATCGCTATGGTGGTGCTGCGTGACTGGATCTTCCCGAACGTGCGGCTTACGGTGGAAACGATCCTCTCCAGCCTGTTCTTCGTGCCGCACCATGATGCATCAGGTTCCTTCTTCCCCATTCTCGGCGTCGGCTGGACGCTGAACTACGAGATGATGTTCTACGCACTGTTTGCGATCAGCCTCTTCCTGCCGACGGCCTGGCGCCTCGTTGCGGTCATTTCCCTGATCACACTGGTCTGGCTGTTCGCCACCATCGTGAAGGCCACCAATCTCGGAGGCGGCAGCGTGATCGGCGACTTCTATTCCCATCCGATCATCTTCGAATTTGCTGCAGGCTGCATCATCGCTCATGCCCTGCGCATGCCGTCGGTGATCGCGTTCGTGCGCACCACGCCGATGTGGCCGATCGCGCTTGTCGGGTTCGCCGCCTTCCTCCTGCTCCCGGCGCTCGCGCCCGTTGGCACATCCACCGTCCTGCGGTACGGCGCGCCCGCCGTGCTGGTCGTCTTTGCCGTCGCAGCACAGGACCTCTACCGTGCACCCGCTCGCGAAACCTTCGTGACGCGCCTCGGCGATGCCAGCTATTCAGCTTACCTGTTGCACCCGATCGTGATCGCCATCATGGGTCAGGCCGCGTTGCTCACGGTGGGAACCGGACTCCTGGCCGAGGGCGTGATCATAGTGGCTACCGTGGTCGTCACTGCCGTGATCTCGCTCTACTCGATGAAATACTTCGAGAAGCCGACCGCTGCCTTCCTGCGCAACTGTGTGCGACCGCAGCGCTCCCTCGCGGGGCATTGATCGAACCGTCATATTGCGCAAGTGTGACGCCCGCTCTCGCGCCGGACGGACAGTTGATTCATGGCCGACATCGTCAACCTCAAGCAGTTCCGCAAGCGCCGCGAGCGCGCCGAGCGTGACGAGGAAGCCGCCGCCAAGCGCATCCTGTTCGGGCGCACCAAGAGCGAGAAGCAAGGCCAGGAAAAGCAGAAGTCCGCCGAGGTGAAGAAGCTCGACGGCGCGAAGCGTGACCGAAACGATCCGCAGGACTAGAACCTGCCCTGCGCCTGGTACGCCGCAACGAAGTTCCCGAAATCCGGGACAGTGTCCGCACGCAACCCACCCTCTATGAACTTGACCCAGGGTTGTGCGCTGCGCGTGTAGGTGTCGCCCACGGGCTGCACCCAGCTGGTGTCGTCCAATGTTCCCGCGCGCAGGCTGAACACGCCGGTTGAGGGCTTGCCGCCATTCACAATACGGCTACCGCACTTGCCGCAGAACAGGCCGCACCGCGTCGAGCCGCTGTCCGACACCCACTCCACCCGCGCAGGCTCGCCCGTTGTGAAGCGCAGCGATGCCTCGGTCACGATGACGGAGGTGTTGAACGCCGTGCCGCCGATCTTCTGGCAGTTCGTGCAATGGCAATTATAGATCATCAGCGGCGGCGCGCTCACCTCATAGCGCAGCGCGCCACACATGCACCCACCAGCCAGCGGTAACTGAACCATCCGCGCCTCCCTTTCCACGCGTCGTTGCTAGCACGGCCCCGCGTCAGGACATGTCAGCATTCACGCCGCCTTCGATGGTCCGACGCTGAGCGCCAGGATGCGGCTGATCTCGCGTACGGGCCGGCCGCTCTCTTCACGCCATGCGTTGAACGCCGCCTGCACGGCCGCCATCGCCTTCTTCGATGTTGGCTCCTTGTCGACGACGCCTTCGCGGATCAGTGCCTTCACCACGTCACCGGAAAGAATGAACGCGTCCCAGCCCTCAAAGCGCAGGAAGTACTGCCCTGTCGCCCCGCCCATGCGAGAGGCGTGTTTCTTCAGGTGATCCATCAGTCCGACCTGGTCCGTCGCGGGCCAGTTGGCGAGAAATTTCGCGAACGATCCATGCGCCTTCGCGGTCGCAACAACGAATCGCGCGCTCTCGATCGTCGCCATGATCTTGGCGCCGTTGCGCACGATCCGCGTGTCCTTGAGCAGCGCGTCGATCTTCTCATCGCCATAAACGGCGACTTTCTTTGGATCGAAACGATCGAACGCCGCTTCGAAGCCCGGCCATTTCTTCTCGATCACGGTCCACGAAAAGCCTGATGAAAACACCGCCTTGGCCATGGCGCTCAGCAACTGGGCATCCTTCTTGCGTGCGATGTCCGTGTCGACCTGCCACTGGCCCAACGCTGAGGCGACGCCTTTTGGACCGCCATGATGCTTCCCCGACATGGCCTCTATCTTGTCGAATGACCGCATCAGGCTCCATCCATGAAGAAAGCTCAGCAATCTCCATTGATGCGCAGCGACAGCCTGCCGGCAAGCGTGACCTGGCTCATGATCGCCATCGTGCTCGCCGCGCCGCTTGTCACCAAGCTCGTGCTCGCCTTCACCGCGGGCTGACGCCTCGCTTGTGAAATTCCGCGCCACGCCTATCCTCCGATATTCGGGGAGGCGGGCCATGTTTGCTGGACACTACGCAACGGCGCTTGCCGCTAAGGCAATCGAACCCCGCGCGCCGCTGTGGACGCTGATCGCCGGCGCGCAGCTGGTCGACATCGGCTGGTCGGCGCTCGTCATCGCAGGGATCGAACGCGGCCGCATTGATCCCGCGCTACCTGGCAGTCCGCTCGTCCTCGAACACATGCCGTGGACGCACTCGCTGCCCGCCGCCATCGCATGGTCGGTCGCCGCCATCATCCTCGCGAAACTGCTGCTGCGCTCTCCCATGCGGGTCGCCGTCGTGATCGGCGCAGTCGTCTTCTCGCACTGGCTACTCGACCTGCTGGTCCACCGGCCCGACCTCGAACTCTACCCATCGGGACCAAAGCTCGGCTTCGGGCTCTGGAACATGGAAGTGCCGGAACAGGCGGTGGAGATCGGGCTGCTTGGCCTGGGGGCCATGTTCTGGGCGGGACAACGCGTGCGGCTCGGTCAGTCCGTCTGGCCCGCCGCAGCCTTCTTCGGCCTGCTCGTCTCTGTCCAGATCATCGCCATGCTGATGCCGAAGGAGGCCGCCGACACACTTATGGGCTTCGGACCCAGCGCGCTGGCGGTCTATCTCCTGCTGGCAGGGGTCGCGGTCTTCCTGGACGGCCGCCGCGCCAGTTAGCCGCAAGGGTCTGCGTAGCTCAGCTGCATTGACGTTGCGCCTGCAACAACCGACATGTGAGCACACGTTCACATCCGGGGCCACCGCACATGACCGACGTCTCTCCGCTCTTCCGACCCTTCACGCTGCGCGGAATGGAGCTGAAGAACCGGATCGCCATGGCGCCGATGACGCGGGGCCAGTCGCCCGGCGGCATCCCCACCGAAGAAAACGTTGGCTACTATCGCCGCCGCGCGGAGAACGAAGTCGGCCTCATCATCTCGGAAGGCACGCTGATCCGCCGCAAGGGCGCGGCCGACAACGCCAACTATCCGCTGTTCTGGGGCGATGAAGCCCTCGCCGGCTGGAAGAAGACAATCGACGCCGTGCACCGCGCCGGTGGAAAGATGGCGCCGCAACTCTGGCACCTGGGCATGAGCCGCAAGCCGGGCACCGGCCATTTCCCCGACGCGCCGTGCGACGGCCCCTCGGGCATCACGCTGACCGGCAAGAAGATCGGCGAGGAGCCGAGCGAAGCGGAAGTCCTCGACATGGCGCAGGCCTATGCCGACGCCGCTGCCGACGCAAAACGCCTCGGCTTCGACTGCATCGAGCTGCACGGCGCCCACGCCTATCTGATCGACGAGTTCTTCTGGCCCGTCACCAACCAGCGCACCGACCGCTTTGGCGGCGCCTCCATCGAACAGCGCTCCGAGTTCGCACGCGAAGTCATCACCCGCTGCCGCGCCGCCATCGGCGACATGCCGATGATCATCCGCGTCTCGCAGTGGAAGTCGGTCGACTACAACGCCAAGCTGGCGACCAACCCGAAAGAGCTCGAAGCCTGGGCCCGCGTCCTCGTCGACGCCGGTGTGGACGCGATCCACTGCTCGCAGCGCCGTATCCTTGAGCCGGAATTCCCCGACATCGACGGACCGAGGGGCCTCAACCTCGCCGGCTGGGTCAAGAAGCTGACCGGCATCCCCACAATCAGCGTGGGGTCAGTCGGCCTCTCCTCCGAGTTCACCGGCTCTTTCCGTGGCGAAGGCTCGGCGGCCGGCAAGCTCGATGAAGCCATCGAGCGCCTTGATCGAGGCGAGTTTGATCTCGTCGCCGTGGGCCGCGCCATCTTGCAGGATCCCGAATGGGCGACAAAGGTGAAGCACGGGCGCTTCTCCGAACTGCGCGATTACGACGGCGCCGCGATCAAGACCTACTATTGAGGTAGCCCATGACGCCCGCACTCACTTGGCTGACGCTGACCCTGTTCCTGGCGTTGGCGTACATCTTCGCGCCAGCCGCCGCGCGCACGTTGAAATTCGGCGCCAACTGGAACGCCGGCGCGCGCGACAAGGACATGGGTGATCCGGGCGTTCTGGCGGGCCGCCTGCTGCGGGCGCAGGCCAACCTCTATGAAACGCTGCCGCTGATGGTCGGCGCCGTGCTTATCGCGCACGTCGCCAACGCAGACGCTGGGCAGGCAGCCTTCGGCGCGCAACTCTACTTCTTCTCGCGCCTCGTCTACCTGCCCCTCTATGCGTTCGGCGTGCCGTACCTGCGCAGCATTGCCTGGCTGGTCGGCCTGTACGGCTTCTTCATAGTGCTGACCGCAATCCTCGCTGCGCCGCAGGCCGTGATCGGCTAGGTCAGCCGCACTTCGGCGACCTTGTCCTGGTAGTCCTTCTTCGGATCGCTTCCGAGCATCATCTTGATGCCAGCCAGCAGGCTGTTCTCGTTCAGCCAGATTTGCGCTGCCTCGCCATCGAGGCGGATCAGCTGCAGTTTCGGATCGGTCTTGCCGCCCTCATACCAGGCCGCGACGAACGGGTTCCACAGCCGCTCGATCGTTGCGCGATCGTTGTGGAGAGAAAGCACACCCTCAACGCTCGCGAACAGGTCGTGACCCTTCGATGCGAAGTGTAGCATCGCCCGATGCGACCCGCCCATCGCCTGCACAAGTTCGGTGTCTTTCGATGTGAAGAAATAGATCGGCCCGCGCCGCGCCTCGTCGCTATCCAGCTGGGCGGTCATCGGCCGTGCGTGGCCGTCGTCCACGCCAGTCAGCCCGAGCATGGCTGTGCGGTCGTGCTTGAGCGATTTCCAGAATTTCGCTTCGAGATCGGCGTCAGTAGACATGAGTTTTCTCCGTTCGGGGTTCATTCCTGAACGGCGCAGGCCCCCAAGTGTTCCGCGCGGAAAAGACCCGGGCTCTGCGAGGATATCCGTATCCCAGCGCCCGATCCGTTGAATTTCACCTTTTCTGGCTAACCCACCTTCAACCTCAATGAGTCATGATCCCGACAGGCCTGCGCAGGGGGAACCGCGATGAGCTTTGGAAAACGCAGCGCTGGCGACCCGCGTCCGGCGCCTCCGCCCATCGTATCGCAGGCAGCGCCCGAGTCAGACCGCGTTCTCTCCGTTCGTACCCGCGTCGCCAACAATGGCGGCATCGACAAGAGCTTCATCGCCATCGCCGCGGGCGTGGTCATCCTTTCTGCCGGAGGCGCGATCGCCGCGCCCTCCGTGCTCAACATGTTCGAAGCCGGGAAGCCGCGCACGATTGCGGAACTGGTCAAGGGCCTCGGCCGCGACGAGATCAAGGCCGCGCTCGCAACCGAAGCCTTCCCGGATGCCGAAGGCCGCGCCTTCCTGCAGTCGCTGGAAGCAAACTTCCCGGAATCCTACGACCGCCTGCTCGGCCGGATGACCAACACCGCCCGCACGGGCGGCGATCGCGACGCGCTGATGAAGGACGTGGCGCAGTGGAACATGGATTTTGCTCCCGCCAATTTCGAATACCTCGGGCGTACCGGCGCTGAGGGCTTCGACGGCCTGCTCCACATCGTGAAAGACGCGCTCGATGTCGTGGGATCGAAAGCCGGCGATTGCTCGCTCGCTTCGTTCCAGCGTCTCGTGGAAGACGAGAAGGCATTGATGTCATTCGCGGAGTATGGATCGGCCGGATACAAGGTCACCATGCGCGCCAACCTCTCATTCGTGGATCTGGCTGCGAAGGGCCGCAATGCGCCCAAGCCGGTGGCGAAGCTGACCGCCGACGATGATAACGCGCTTCAGTCGGTGTTCTTCTCGTTCATGACTGACCCCCAGATGATGCAGCTTGCACAGCAAGCCATGCGTAGCGGCGGTGACAGCCCGGAAGAAATGCAGCAGGCCATCGCGAAGAATATGGACATCTGCCAGATCGGCCGCTCGATCATCGTGAAGCTGGAACGCCTGCCCTCCGGCACGAAGTCACGCCTCCTGGCCGTCGCCTTCTCGGGCGACTTCTCCATGATGCAGGGCCCGATGATGAGCATGGGTGGAATGGGCGGAATGAGTGGCTTTGGCCCGCCTCCCGGCGTGCATCCGGATGTGATGCGCCGCCTCGAAGAGATGCAGTAGCTCCCACGGCCAGCCGGCGTTTCGAACCGCCGCGCTACTGTCCGGCGGTCGCGACCGGCTCGACGAGTTCACCGTCGGCCCACCGGCCCGCCATGACAACTGAGCCGTCGGCCGACCAGACGACGCCAAAGCCGTTGCGGTTGCCGTCACGCAGTTCACCTTCGTAGCGCTGGCCATTGGAGAAGATCAGCACGCCGCGTGAGGTACCGTCCGCGCGTGCCTCACCAGCGAACCTGTCGCCATTGCGCCAATAGGTGACGCCATGGCCGGCTGTTGCATCGCCAGCATGCTCGCCTTCATAGCGCAGCGCGCCCGCGCCTGAGTTGCCGGGATTGTCGGCGAACTCATATACGCCAACGCCCGCGCTCTGCCCGTTGCGAAGCTGACCGCTATATCGGTCGCCCGAATTGGTCGGGTTACCGCTCACGCGCGTACCCAGCCCATTCGGAGCGCCGCCGGAGATCTGCGCATCATACTTGTCGCCACCTGCGGCAACGATAGTCGTCTTGCCGGGTGCAGCGCCTGCTTGAGATGCGGCGTCGCGTGCAGCCGAGGCGCGCGCGTTCGCCGTCGTCTGAGCGCGACGCGCAGCTTCGATCGGCGCGCGCACAGCGGCGGGAACCTGATCAATCGCGAATGCCGCCGGCTTGCCGAGATCGGCGATAGCCGCGCGCGCCGCGGCAGCCTGCGAACCCGAGGGATGTCTCGCGATGTAGGCCTGGTAGCTGGCGACGGTGTTCGCCTGGCGCGCAACGGCCCAATCGTCAGTGTCGGAAATGGTCTGTAGCTGGTTTTGCGCCAGCGTGTCGGCATCAACGCGCGCGGCCTGCGTGGTGGCGACTTGCGTGGCCGCCTGAGCAGCAGCCTGACTTGCCGCCTGCGCCTGCGCAAGGCGAAGACGATCAGCCTCGGCTGCCGCCGTCACCGCAGCAGACGCTGGCGGCGCCGTGGGCGCAGCTGCAACCGTTGCAGCTGGCGCGTCGGCGCGCTTGGCCACGACGGCCTGGATCACTTCGGCGAGCGCACGAAGATCGCGCGGAGCAGCGGAAGACAGCGCTGGCGCCGTACGCCGGTTCTGGCTTGCGAACTGGCGCACCGCCCGCACAGTCCCATCGCCCGAGCGCCCATCCACCTTGCCCCGGTAGAGACCGAGTGTGGCAAGACCGGCCTGGATCTCCACGATCGCCTGCTCGCGCTCGACACGAAGCGAGCCGAGGCGGTCCTGTGCAGCAGTAGCCATCGCGCCGGGCGCGGCGGCATCGGCCGGGAATTTCTTGAGATAGCCCTGATAGCCATTTTCATTGTCGGACGTGACAGCGTCGACCCACGCTTGCGCATCGAGAACGCGCAGCAGCGAGCGCGCCGTTTCCGCGCTCGTGGAGTTCGGAAAGTCAGCCGCATAGTCGCGCAGCGCGTCCGGATCCTTTCTGTCGACACGGTCCCACGCCGTCTGCGAGGCTTCCGTGTCTTCATACACGCGCGGCACTGCAGCCGACTCAGCTAACTCAGCTGCGGCAAGCGCTGCCTCGGAGCCGGCCTCGACAGGCTCGGCGACCGCAGTGCGCGTTGCGCGCCAGCCGAACGGATCCGCCATCCAGATTCCAGCGCCGCCCGACATCAGCAGTCCTGCGGCAACGATCGGCCCCCAGGCCATCTGCCGGCGCGGCTCAAGATAAGCGGGCGGCCCAGACACGGCGCGGCGCTGCACCAGCGGACGCGCGCTTCCCGGTGCGCCAGCATAGAGCCGTACAGCGTCGATCATCCGGCGCCATTGCGGATGGTCGCGCTCACCGGTCCATCCGGCGATGTCGATCACATCGATGCCGTCGAACGGACGCGGCGCACCTTCGCCATCGAGCGACACCTGGATCAGCTTGTTCTTGTAGAGACCGGTGGCGGCTTCCGAGCGGACATATTCCGAATGCCGAGAATAGCCCGACCACAGCACGAGGATCGCACCGGCCGAGCCGAGCTTCATGTCGACGGCGGCGCTCGTCTCGCCGGTTGGAACCGACGGATCCATCCAGACGTCCCAGCCTTCGAACTGGAACATCTCAGCAAGAATCCGCACGCCTTCGCGGTCCTCGCGTGCGTAGGCAAGATATACATCAGTCATGGCCGCCCCTCCGGGCTGCCCCAGCCGTGCCGGGTTCTATCAGTCATCGGGTGCATTGTGGAGATTAGCTTGCAACACACATACGTTGCTCGCTCGCGAGCGTATGTTTCGCCTCCGCAATCGCCCCCTGCGCGATAACGCTTAGATCTCCAGCACATCGCCGTTCGGATTTCCCGCCCCTTCATCCGTCACGTCCCGCCTCACGCTCGGTTCTGCCGGGAAGAAAACCGACACGGTCGTTCCGCCACCGACGCGGCTTTCGATGTCGAGCCGCCCGCCATGCATTTCGGCGAAGGCCCGCACCACGGAAAGCCCGAGGCCGGCGCCCTTCTGGTTCTTGCCCGCCTCGCCCTGCTCAAACGCACGCGATAGGCGCGAGAGCTCCTCAGGGCTGATCCCTTCACCGGTGTCGGACACCGAGAACAGCGACCCGCCCTCGATCTCCAGCGCGGCCACGTCCACCCGGCCACCGGCCGGCGTGAACTTAAGCCCGTTGGAAATGAGGTTCAGGGCGATCTGGCGCACCGCCTTGGCGTCAGCAAAAGCCTCGACGTCGTCGGGACCGACACTTTCCAGGGTCACCTTCCGGCGCTCGGCTTCCATCGTCATGAAGCGCACCGCGTCGTCGGCATGATCGGTGAGGCTGAGCAGCTCGGGCATGATGTCGAAGCGGCCGGACTCGATGCGGGCAAGGTCCAGGACATCATCCACCAGCAGTGTCAGGTTGCGGCCACCCTCGTGGATCAGTCCCGCATATTCCTGGTATCGTTCCGGCAGCGGACCATAGACCTCGCTATGCATCATCTCCGCGAAGCCCACGATGGCGTTCAGCGGCGTGCGCAGTTCATGGCTGGTCTGAGCAAAGAATGTGGTGCGCGCCTCAAGACGCTCGCGCGCGGCAGCCGACTCGAGCCGCGCTTCCTCGGCGGCGCGCGCGGCGAGCTTCAGGCGGTCTTCGGCCTGCTTCAGCCTCAGCATCATCGCAGGATCGGGATTTCCTTGCTCGACTGGTTTCAGCGGCGCAACGGGTTCCCGTTTTCCAAGCATGGCCCCAGTCGCCGCAAGGATCCCGACGTGCACCAGCCCCGCGAGGCCATAAGTGCTCGCCATGATGGTTGCATCATGCGGGTGTAGCCAGGTTCCACCCGACGAAACCAGCAGCGACAGGAAAAGACCAAGCAATGCGAAGGCGCTGATCTCGAGCGTGAGCCGTTCATCTCCCGACAGCCAGGCCAGCACGACGGCCACCGCAAACAGGACGATAACGGCAGTTCCAGCCCCCGCGCTTCCTGCAGCGGCGGTCGCAAGGGCGATCCAGAGGCCTGATTCAATCTCGGCAATCCGCCGGGGTTCGGCTGAACCACGCAGGAACATTCCGATCAGGGGCGGCAGGATAGCGCAGGCAAAAGCGGTCGCGCTGAACCAGAGTGGCACACCCAGCGCAAATGCGCAGGTCGCTGCTACGACGGCCAAGCAAACCCATGATGCGCGAACGGCTATCATTTGCTTGAATCGTTCCGCACATGGCGCCTTGCGGCATGCAGTTGCATCGCTCATCCTAACGCCGCATCAAGGAATTCGGGCGCACCTTGCGCAGGAAGCACATTGCGGGCCGCGGCTGTAAGTTTGCAGATCCAGTCCCGCAACCCACTCGAATCCTTCGGAGGTAGCATGCGTACCCGGACCAGGATTTTCGCCGCCGCTCTTGTCGTCGCCATCGCCGCGCCCATCGCGGTCAGCCAGGGCCCGGTTGCGCCTGCCGCAACCGGAACCCGCGTTCTGCCGTCCACGGCGGCCTCTTATGCTGAATATCAGGGTCATGTGACCCAGATCATGAGCAAGGAACTGGGCAGCGCCGCAGAGCTAAACAAGCAGGTCCAGACCTTCGGTTCCGCCAACGTTAACCAGCTGTCATCTGGCTGGATCTCGTACGGCGCCATCCTGGCCGCCCAGAACCCGGAATTCGCCGAATCGGTCCGCAAGGCCGATGCGGACTACGGTCGCGAGCGCATGATGCTCGCCTTCAAGAATGAGATGAGCTACGCGCGCACCCTGGGAGGCGGCGAAGCCGCCCTTCAGGCGGCCCTCGCGGTTAACGCTCACGAGACATCCCGCATCTCCCAGGCCGGCGCATTCGTGCGCGAACAGTCCTACACCATGCAGAACGTAACATGGGGCAAGGCGAAAGCCGCGGATCCCAAGAAGACCGCTGCGACCATCATCCAGGCCGCCGGCCAGGCCAAACCGGCCTCGGACGCATTCCAGCAGGCCTTCAGCGCCCCGGACCTTAACGTCGTTCTTGCTTCCCTTGCCGCTTCGCCCACGACCAGCCAGTCGATCTGGGACAAGGTCACGACGCTGGCGGTCAGCGCGCCTGGCAATGCATTCCTGTCGGTCTCGCCGGTCGTCGCAGCCCCGGCTACTCTGCAGGTGCGGCCAGGTCAGGAAGGCACGGCCCATCGCATGCTGAACCTGGGCGCACAACACGTGCTCATGTCTGAGCAGGCTTACGCTGACACGACCCAGACCACGTTGACCGATCCGGTTTCCCGCGATTGCCTAGCGTCTGCGCAGGAGCAGTTCTTTGGCTGCGTTTCTTCGGCCACGCACAACTACACGCTCGCTGGCTGTCTCGCCACAAAAGCGCTCCAGATGCCGAAGGACCGGACGAACTCAATCGGTTCGTGCATGTCCGGCCTGACGCAGTAGTTTTTCACCGAAATCAAGTTCCAGCCGCCCCGACCGAAAGGCCGGGGCGTTTTGTTTTTGGCCGTACGCGTTCCTACCTGAAGCATTCGACTGCTGACACGAGGTGGCGGCAGGTCATGCTAGGGCCGGGACATGACGAAGCCGCTTCCTCCCCTTAACGCCGTGCGCGCCTTTGAGGCCGCATCGCGTCACCTCAACCTCTCGCGCGCCGCGGAGGAGCTTGGCGTCACGCAGGGCGCAATCTCAAAACAGGTGATCGCCCTCGAGGACTTCATCGGCGTGCAACTTTTCCTGCGCGAACCGGGCGGGCTGCAGCTGACGCATGAGGGCGGCAACCTGAAGGAGGCTATCGCGCCCGCCTTCTCAACCCTGGCCGAAGCCTTCGCGCGCTATTCCCGGCGCGCGCCGCGCTCGAACTCGATCCGCATCTCGACGGTCGCCTCGTTCGCCTCGCAATTCCTCGTGCCGCGCCTGTCACGCTTCAAGGAGCGCTTCCCCGCGTGCGAACTTGAGTTCCTCACCTCCATACGCCTCGTCGATCTTGCGCGCGAAGAGTTCGACATCGCGGTGCGTTACGGCCCCGGCGGGTGGGAGGGCGTCCAGTCCGAGCCCCTGTCGACGGGCACGCTCGTCCCCGTGTGTGCGCCTGCCGTGCTCGAGCGCGCGGGCGGAAATCTAGATCGCGTGCTGGCAGAAAATCGCCGCATCCAGTCGGCTGCCTCCAACGAATGGCGCCACTGGGCCGAGGCTGCAGGCGTTGATCTCGCGCGCGTCACGCCGACCTATATCATGGAAGAATTCACTGTCGCGATCTCCGGCGCATTGGCGGGAGAGGGACTGGCGCTCTCACCTGACATCCTTGTCATCGATCGCATCAGGCGCGGTGAACTCGTGCAGTTCTCGCCGGTCACCGTGCGCACCGGCTATTGCTATCATGTCGTTCACACGACAGCCGCGCTGCGCCGTCCCTTCGTTCCGCAGGTGATCGCGTGGCTGCGCGAAGAAGCCGCCGTCGCGCCGTAGAAATCCGTCGTGGCGCCTTCAAGGCGCAGGCTCTCATGCGCGCATGAGATTTCCTCATGCCATCTCGGCGTCCTTGTCGATTCCTCGCCGCCGCCGCTTCGGGCATGAGGATAGCAGGCCTGCAATCAAGACAGGTCGAACACAAGACGAGGACCTCCCCCCATGACCATCTCAATGAGAACGCTGAACCTGAACCTCTATGCCATACCCGTCGCCCTGCTGATCATGGCCGGCGGCATTGGCGTCCAGTCGGCTTCCGCCGAGCCAGACAGCCAGCACAAGACCTTCGAAGCCCGCTTCGTGATCAACCCGGCTGACACTGCCGAGAAGATCTACGCTGACATCAAGCGGACTGCCGAACGTCTGTGCGACAACTCCGGCCCGCGTTCACTGACGTTGCTGCGGCTTGAGCGCGAATGCGCCAACGACCTCGTGAAAGCGGCGGTCGAGCAGTATTCGCGCAAGGACGTCGCGGACATCCACACCCGCAACCAGCGCGGCTGATCCATAGGAAGCAGCCTCAAACCGAATGCCTCGGCACAGGGCTGAAAGGCCGGAGGCCGCCTGCGATTCCGCCCCTCGGATCGCTCGCGCGCTTTCGGCCGCCTGCGTTTGATGTCAACGGCGCTGGAATGTGCTAGCCACGCGCTGAAGGCCGGGGGGCGCTGAGAATGCAGTTCGGCAAGATGTCGCCATGACGAAACCGCTGCCGCCACTCAACGCCGTACGCGCCTTCGAGGTCGCCTCGCGTCATCTCAGTTTTTCCCGCGCCGCCGAGGAACTTGGCGTCACGCAGGGCGCCGTCTCGAAGCATGTGATCTCACTGGAGGATTACATCGGCGCGCAGGTGTTCGTGCGTTCGCCCACCGGCCTGTCGCTGACGCAGGAGGGCTACACGCTGATGGAGGCGCTTCGCCCGGCATTCGCGATGATGATCGACGCCTTCGCGCACTATCACCGCCGTCCGCCACGCTCCAGCATTTGCCGCATCGCGACGCTGGCCTCGTTCGCCGCCCAGGTTCTGGTGCCGCGCCTGCCCGAATTCCGCCGGCAGAATCCAGACATCGAGATCGAATTCATAACGTCCGTCCGGCTGGTCGATCTCACGCGTGAGGAGGCGGACCTCGGCGTGCGCTACGGACTTGGCCAGTATGAGGGCGTCGTCTCCATGCCGCTGGTGAAGGGCACGCTGAGCCCCGTCTGCGCGCCGGCCGCCCTGGCCGCGGCAGAGGGCGACTTCGCGCGGCTGCTCGCCGGCACGCGACGCATCCAGACGGCGGGCTACAATGAATGGCGCGACTGGTCAGCGCTGGCAGGCATCGACCTGTCGCAGGCCGAGCCCGCGCTCGTGATCGAGGATTTCCTCGTGGCGATCCGAGCCATCACGTTGGGCCAGGGCATCGCGCTTCTGCCGCGCATCCTGGTGCAGGACCTGATCGACCAGGGCGAACTCGCCCTGTTCTCGGATGTGCTCCTGCCGGTCGATCACACCTATCACCTCGCGCACACCGCCGCCTCGGTCCGCCGCCAGCATGTCCAGACGGTGGTGGACTGGCTGCGGGCCTCGCTGGCCCATCTCAACTGAATTGCGGCTTGCGCTCGCGCCGCGCGCACGCCACATCACGCCGCATGAGCGTGAAAGACCAAGCCGCAAGCCTTCGCGAGGACATGACCTTCCTGGACGACTGGGAAGCGCGCTTTGCGCACCTGATCGACCTCGGCAAGGCGCTGCCGCCGCTGCAGCGCGAGGAATACAACGAAGAGAACAAGGTTCGCGGCTGTTCCAGCCAGGTCTGGCTCGTGTCCGAACCTTCGCCGACAGCACCCGGCGCGCTGCGTTTCCGTGGAGCTTCCGACGCGATGATCGTGGCGGGCCTCGTCGCCATGCTGCTGCACCTGTTCTCCGACCAGGAGCCGGAAGACATCCTCGCCTTCGACGCCCCGGCCTTCCTCAAGGAAATCGGCATCGCCCACGCGTTGACGCCGCAGCGCTCGAACGGCCTTGCCTCAATGCTCACGCGCATTCGCACGGCCGCCTCCGCTCAACGCTCATAGGCGTTCGCGATATCCTCAAGCGCGCGGGCGAGCGCCGGGCCGAGTGTGCGCTGTCCCAACCCCGTTTGCGTCTTAATCGATTTCAGCGTCGCGCCCTCGATGCAGGCCAACCATGCAAGGCGCCAGCTGGCCTCGCCCGCCAGTCCGCGCACGCGCTTGAGCTTTGCCGCGGCGCTCGCCGCAGACGCAGACTGACCGCCCCTTCGCGGCCCCCGCCGTTGTGCATCAGCCGGCCCCGCATCCCAGTTCATCGTCAGGCCCCTGCTGTTGGAATCCAGTTCTGCATCAGCGATCAGCCGCAGCCCGGCCTTCACCTGCCGCAGGTTCAGCGGGCCCTGGCCGCGCCGCGCCAAGACCGCAAGGCCGAGGAATCCCTTGCCGGCATCGCCCTTGCGGCGTGTCCGCCCGGCAGCAATGAAGGCGTTGGCAGACAGGCTCGGCGGGGGCGGCGCGATGACGCCATCCGCCAGCACGCACGCACCGTCCGTCGTGAGACACAGCTTCCGCTCGGCCAGAAGGCGCGCCACCGTCGCGCCATCGACCGACATCATCCTGCGCGTGCGGCGATCCGGCCGGCCCAGCACGGCCCACGCCCCGGGCGCCATCTCCACCACGCGTCGCCCGCTGATCCGCAGCGTCGACAGCAGGCGGGCGTTCACATCGCGCACGATGCCCGTTTCGGGCGCGAGCTCGGCATTGCCGATCATGACATCACCGGCGCACGCACGACCGAATCTTCCAGCGCCTGCAGCCACGCATCAAATGCGGGCTCGTCGCGCTTCAACTCCAACGCCTTCACCGCATACGAAATAGTGGTGCGGTCCCGCCCGAACGCTGCCGACACGCGGCCGAGGCTGAGCCCGCACCCGACATGCAGCAGGTACATCGCCACCTGCCGCGCCAGCACGACCCGATACGTCCGGCCGCCGCCCATCACCTCCGCCCGGGCCGCGCCCAGCGCCGCCGACGCGACCGACACGGCGATCTCGGTGCGCGCCCGGTCCTCGGCGATCTGTCTCTCCCTGTCCAAGCCAACCTCCTGGTTTCGATAGACTCAGTATCGCCCGGAATCCCGTGTGTAGGAAAGTTTTCCCAGGACTATTTTCCTGTTTTGTTCTTTCGCGGGCGCGTGGCCCCTACTCCACGCGATTATAATTTTGTTTTTGTTTGATTTAATTGCCTGCGACCATGCCGTCTGCCAGCCGTCGCGGCTCTGTCACAAATGCTTTGCGCTAGCTGACTAAGGCAGCCTCGATCCACCCTGCGCCGGCCAGAAGGCCGGGGGAGACCCATGCCGTGCTGACCCTGCTCGCTCGCCGCATATCCGGTGCGATCGGCCTCGTAGCGGCGCTGCTGGCGCTCGCAGCCGGCCCGGCCACTGCGCAGAATATCACCGGCGCAGGCGCCACCTTCCCGGCCCCGATCTATTCCAGCTGGGGCGAGGATTATGCGAAGGCGGGCGGCGGAAGCCTCAACTATCAGGCTCTCGGCTCCGGAGCCGGCGTCACGCAGATCATCAACCGTACCGTGGACTTCGGCGCATCCGACAGCCCCGTCGCGACCGAGCGCCTCCAGAAGGAACAGCTGCTGCAGTTCCCGGCAATCATCGGCGCCGTCGTGGTGATCGTGAACGTTCCAGGCGTCGACGGCACGAAGATTCGGCTCACCGGCGACGTCCTCGGCGAGATATATGTCGGCCGCGTGCGCCTGTGGAACGATCCGAAGATCGTGGCACTTAACCCTGGCCTCAAGCTGCCGGGCATTCCGATCTCGCCCGCCTATCGCGCGGACTCATCGGGCACGACCAGCATCTTCACGAAATACCTCGCTGGCGTCTCGCCCATCTTCAAGGAGCGCACCGGCGCGGGCAACTCCGTCGCCTGGCGCACGGGCCTAGGTGCGCCGGGCAACGCGGGCGTTGCGGCGGCCGTGAAGAACATCAAGGGCGGGATCGGCTATGTCGAGTTCGCCTACGCTGCAGAGAACGGAATGCAGGCGCTGCAACTTGCGAATGGCTCGGGCAAGTTCGTCAGCCCCAGCGTGCCGGGATTCATGGAAGCCGCCGCGCAAGCCGACTGGGCCAATGCGAAGAACATGGCCGCCAGCATGCTCAACATGCCGGGCGAGAATTCATGGCCGATCACGTCTGCCAGTTACATCCTGGTGCCGCGCAATCCGAAGGATCCGGCAGCAACGCAGCGCGTGCTGAAATACGTCGACTGGTCGTTCCGCAACGGCTCAGCCACTGCAGACCGGCTGCACTACATCATGCTGCCGCCCGAGGTGCAGGACGAGGTGCGCCGGCAATGGACGACGCTGACCGCCGGCGGCAAGCCGCTGTGGCCGGCGAACTGATGCGACGGCTGAGAGACACCGACCGAATGCCCAGGGGCGCACGATAATGACCACGCCAGCTGCACACCGCCCCCTGATCGGCGCCCGCCGCATGCATCTGGGTGACACCACCTTCCGCATCAGCCTGTTCGCGGCTGGCGCGGTCGTGATCATCGTGCTGTTTTCGATCCTCGCCATCATGTTCGCCGGCGGCAAGCTGGCGTTCGACACGTTCGGCCTCGGCTTCGTCACGGGCACGGAGTGGAACCCGGTCACTCAGATCTACGGCGCCCTGCCGGCCATCACTGGCACACTGCTGACCGCAATCCTCGCCTTGATGATCGCATGGCCCATCGGGTTCGGGATCGCGTTCTTTCTCACTGAAACCTGCCCGGTAAAACTGCGCGGACCGCTTGGCGTGGCTGTCGAGCTTCTCGCGGCCATCCCGTCCATCGTCTACGGCATGTGGGGCTTCTTCGTGCTTGCGCCGTTCATGGCCGAATATGTTCAGCCCTGGCTGACCTCCACCTTCATCTGGATCCCGCCTATCCCGGATGCGTTCTACTGGTTCACCGCGCCGCCGATCGGCGTCGGCCTGATCACGGCCTCGCTGATCCTCGCGATCATGATCCTGCCCTTCATCGCGGCGACGACGCGCGACGTCCTCCTGTCCACACCGCAACTCCTGAAGGACGGCGCCTACGCCATGGGCGCGACGCGCTGGGAATCACTCACCGGCGTCGTCATCCCAGCCGTGCGTGGCTCGCTGTTCGGCGCGGTCTTCCTCGGGCTTGGCCGGGCGCTCGGCGAGACGATGGCCGTCGTCTTCGTCATCGGCAACGCCATCCGCATGCCTGACAGCCTGATGGCGCCTTCAGCGACCATCGCCTCAGTCGTCGCCAACAGCTTCCCTGAAGCTGAACCTGGTACGCTAGATCTCGCCGTCCTGCTCGGCCTTGGCTTCATCCTCTTCGTCGTTTCGTTCGGCGTCCTCGCCATTGCGCGGCTGCTGCTGCGCCAGGAGCGCATGTCGTGAAAGAGCTTTCTCCCGCCTCGCGCGCCCGCTATTTCCGCCGCCAGCTGCTAGACCGCGTCATGAGCGGACTGTGCATGGCCGCCGCCGGCGTCGGCCTCGTTCTCCTCGGCCTCATCCTCTGGATGCTGTTCTCTAACGGGATTGGCGGCCTGAAGCTGTCGGTGTTCACCAACTCCATGGCGCAACCCGG
>ERZ795044.87-NODE-87-length-73273-cov-12.985878_pt1 | contig 73273 bp, 61 predicted proteins | sample MGYA00375128_ERZ795044 | MGnify/ENA primary metagenome ERZ795044 (study PRJEB30173, sample SAMN05720213) | anaerobic digester metagenome | isolation source: active sludge of municipal wastewater-treating anaerobic digesters | place: USA | collected 2014-12-22 ...
TAGTGATGTCATCGGTACCGATAGAGAATGTGACAGGGTCAGCAACCGTCATAACCCAGCCAGTACCCTTCATGGTAAGACCGTCATAGACGTAGAAATAGCTGCCTGAAACTTCAGACGACTCATCAATAGTAGAGACACGCTTCAGGATAAATGGTGTTCCGGCGTCGCCGATTTGCTGAACAACATAATCACCGTTCTCAAGAGCAGTGCTCTGAGCGCGAACAAGAATACGATCACCAACTAACGGAGTCTTACCGTCAGCGGAAATAGCACCGTTAGCTGTACCAGTCAGTGTTGAGTTAACACCAAATGTACCATTGTTATAGGTAGCAGCCAAGTTACCCGTTGTGGCCAGACGAACTGAAGGCTTAGTAACAAGACCTTGTGCGACGGCGTCGACGTATTGCTTAGAAGCAGGATGCATAGCTTGCTGAGGATCAGCATGCAGCGTGATGTAACCAGTCATCGTACCGCCAGCCTTAGCCAGCTTGGTATTATCTTGAGCATCAACATACGTCTTAGTGACAGGATCACTATTCAGAGTGTTAACTGTAGACTGGATTGAAGTGATTTGGTCTTGCAGGCCAGAATCCTGAGAATTGATATATGTCGTCAGCGTAGTAATAGCGCTATCAACATACTGCTTAGGAGCAGCTTCAAGATTAGCAGTCGGGTTACCCGGAAGAACCAGAGCACCAGTCATGGTGTCGCCAGCCTTGGAAACCTTCAATGCATCTTGGTTATCGATATAGGTTGCTTGAGCAGCATCCTTATCATCAACGTACTTCTTGGTAGAAGCTTCCAGATCTGCCGTCGGAGCACCAGACAGAACCAGAGCACCTGTCATGGTATCACCAGCCTTAGCGACCTTCAGAGCATCACCAGCGTCGGTGTATTGCTTAGTGGCAGCTTGAAGCGAAGCAGATGGGTCAGCAGACAGAGTCAGAAGACCTGTCATCGTACCACCAGAAAGATTAACCTTAGTGTTAATCTGATCTTGAACATTACCAGAAATACTGGCTAATTGATTAATTTCTGTAGAAGTAACAGTGATAGCATCGATCAATGTGTTCTGAGCAGAAGTCAGGTGTTTGGTATCATCAGAAGCATGTGATGTAATACCGGAATCAACATAACCCTTAGTAGCGGCATGCAGACTAGTTGTCGGGACAGCGTGCAGAGTCAAGAACCCAGTTAACGTATCACCAGCTTTGTTTACCTTCAGTGCATCAGCGGCGTCGGTGTATTGCTTCGTAGCCGGTTGCAGTGAACCAATAGGATCAGCAGCCAGTTCGATAGCACCAGTCATTGTACCGCCAGCTAAAGGCAGTTTAGCATCAAGCTGTGTCTGAACTAAAGAAGTTGTACCTTCGAGGTAGTTAACTTCAGTTGACGTAACTGTCAGAGCATCCAAGAAGGTGTTCTGGCCAGCAGTCATGTGCAGCGTAGCATCTGACGTATGTGTGGAGATATTAGAATCAACGTACTGCTTGGTAGCAGCGTGAAGAACACCGGTAGGATCGGCGTGAAGTGACAAGAAACCAGTCATTGTGTCGCCAGCTTTGGCAACCTTCAGAGCGTCTTGGTTATCGATATAGGTTGCTTGTGCAGCATCCAGATCGTCAGCATACTTCTTAGTGGCTGCATGCAGATCGGCGGTCGGAGCACCAGACAGGACAAGAGCACCAGTCATGGTGTCGCCAGCCTTAGCGACCTTCAATGCATCAGCAGTGTCGGTGTATTGCTTCGTAGCCGGTTGCAGTGCAGTCAGCGGATCAGCAGACAGAGTCAGAGCACCAGTCAGTGTTCCACCAGCCAAAGCAAGCTTAGAGTCAACTTGTGTTTGAACATTGGAAGAAACACCAGACAGATAGTTAACTTCCGTAGACGTAACAGTGATACCGTCGATGAAGGTATTCTGTGCAGAGGTCAGGTGAAGTGAAGCATCAGTAGCATGTGTCGATAAACCTGAATCAACGTACTGCTTGGTAGCAGCGTGAAGATTACTAGTCGGATCGGCAGACAGAGTCAGAAGACCAGTCATTGTGTCACCAGCCTTGGCAACCTTTGTACCGTCTTGTGTATCTACATAAGTCTTAGTAACCGGATCAGTGTTCAGTGTTGAAACTGTTCCTTGAAGTGTAGTGACTTGACCTTGAATATTTGCATCAGCAGAGTCAACATAACCTTTGTTAACAGCATCAGCAGCAACAGCCGGAACAGTGTTCAGACGAAGCGTACCAGCGCCATCAACTGTCACAGCACCAGTAACGGTACTAGAACCAGTCTTAGAGACCTTATCAGCGATATCAGCAATAACGGTATCAGAAACCTTCACACCGTTGGTGGAAGAAGTCAGCGTTGTTCCGTCAAGATTAACTTGAAGCAGACCACCAGCGATTTCCAGACCGCCTGCAGTTACCAGATTAACTTCGAGAACATCAGCATTAACGGCCAGACCGTTACCGTAATTAACATTCAGGATATTACCAGACAGTGACAGAGCATCGCCAGCAGTCAAGTTAACTGATGTATTAGTCGGTGTCCAGTTACCTTCGTCAGTGCGGGTGTACGAAACACCAAACTTAGAAGACTGCGGATCAAAGACCAGAGTTGTAGAACCAGCTTCAATGATGTCATCAGCGTACTGAATAGCACCAGGAGTAGCATTAGTAATAGTGACAATCTTGTTGTCATGAGCTGTCAGGGTAGCACCAACAACAGTTGCTGACGTCAGAGATACACCAAAGCGATCACCAACAGCAACAGCACGAGCTTGCAATTCAACCCAAGCAGCACCGTCCCAGAATACAGCATAACCAGCCTTACCAGCCCAAACACCAGTCGGAGCAGCACCAATGATATAAACATCATTAGTAACAGGAGATCCTGGAGCAGCGGTCAGATCATCAGCAACAAGGTTGATATCTGAAACTGGATCTTGCCATTTCTGACCAGCCAGCAATGAATCAACATAAGACTTATTAACAACTTCAGTGCCAGTGGCCGGAACCTTGGAAACAAAAATTGTTTTGCCAGTATCAAGAGTAACATCACCTGTAATCAAACCACCGGCTTTGTCAAACTTAGTATTAATCTGATCTTGAACATTAGAACCAACACCAGAAAGCTGGTTAACTTCTGTAGCCGAAACGGTAACGGCATCCAAGAATGTATTCTGGGCAGCAGTCAAGTGCTTGGTATCGTCAGCAGCATGTGTGCTGACTGTTGAATCAACATACTGCTTAGGAGCAGCTTCAAGATTAGCAGCAGGATTACCAGACAGAACCAGAGCACCAGTCATGGTGTCACCGGCCTTAGCGACCTTCAGTGCGTCAGCAGCGTCGGTATACTGTTTCGTAGCCGGTTGCAAAGCAGCGGCAGGATCAGCAGACAGAACCAGAGCGCCAGTCAGTGTACCGCCAGCTAACGGCAGCTTAGAATCCAACTGAGTCTGAACATTTGAAGCAACACCAGACAGCTGATTAATTTCAGTAGAACTAACAGAAATTGCATCAAGCAGTGTATTCTGACCAGATGTTAAGTGCAGTGATGCATCGCCGGCATGACCAGAAACACCTGAGTCAACATACTGCTTGGTAGCAGCGTGAAGTGCAGAAGTAGGATCAGCATTCAGGGTAAGATGACCCGTCATCGTGTCGCCAGCTTTGGCAACCTTCAGAGCGTCTTGGTTATCGATATAGGTTGCTTGTGCGGCATCCTTGTCATCCACATACTTCTTGGTAGAAGCCTGGAGATCAGCAGTCGGAGCACCAGACAGGACGAGAGCACCAGTCATGGTGTCGCCGGCCTTATCAACCTTCAGTGCATCAGCAGTGTCGGTGTATTGCTTGGTAGCCGGTTGCAGAGCAGCAGTCGGATCAGCTGAAAGAACAAGCGTACCTGTCAGTGTACCACCAGCCAGAGGGAGCTTGGAATCAAGTTGACTCTGAACACCAGAGGTAACACCGGAAAGAAGATTAACTTCGGTATTCGAAACAGTGATACCGTCAAGGAAAGTATTCTGAGTCGAAGTCAGGTGCAGGGATGCATCTGAAGCATGTGTCGATAAACCTGAATCAACGTACTGCTTGGTAGCAGCGTGAAGATTTGATGTAGGAGCAGCATTCAGCGTCAGATAACCAGTCATCGTGTCGCCGGACTTGGCAACCTTCAGAGCATCACCAGCGTCGGTATACTGCTTAGTAGCGGCTTCAAGACTAGTTGACGGATCAGATGCAAGCGTCAGAGCGCCTGTCATTGTACCGCCGGCCAGTGCCAGCTTAGAATCTAGCTGGGTTTGAGCATTGCTTGTTAAACCAGAAAGATAATTGACTTCGGTACCTGAAACAGACAACGAGTCAAGGAAAGTATTCTGGGTTGAGGTGAGATGCAGACCGACATCATTAGCATGTGCAAGAATACTGTTATCAACATAATTCTTGTTCGCGGCTTCCATCGGGAGCTGCGGGTCGCGCGGGGTGATGATTGGCTGATTACCATATACACTAAGTTTCATTTTAGCTCCTTAATTCACTAAAAAAAAGAAAAAACTACCTGATTCCTTCATTCTATTTAAAAAAATCAGATTGGTGGTTATACGCCTCGTGGTGAATGTAAATAGCTAGTGAGGATAGCCATAACTTCATTAAACTTGTCGTCAACGTAGGCTTTAGTGACAGGATCAAGTGTTATTTGTGTAAAATCAGTTTGTAACTGATTAAACTGTAGCTGAAGATTTTGTTGAATATTATCAACATACTGTTTTGTAGTAGCGTGTGACGATTGGACTGGTGACTGATTTAAACTCAGTGGACCAATCATGGTGTCACCACCTTTGTTTAATTTAAGATTATCTTGTTGATTAACATATGAAGTTAAAGCATAGTTAGATAACATTGAAGTTATCTCAGAATTATTAATTAGCAAACCATCGACATATTGCTTAGTTGCAGCATGTAAAGGATCTAACGGATTATTGGCAAGAGTCAAGGGACCAGTCATGGTATCGCCTGACTTCTTAATATAAGAAGATAAAGAACCTGTGTTAAGCAGTTGGAAGAAGTTATTAATTTCTTGTTGTGTTAATGACGAGTTCGTAATAATAGCATCACGAATTTCACCAAGCTTAGTTACAAGTTCTGCTTGACCGAAGAACTGATCATAATCTTGATAGTGCGGAGACGGAGGTAATGAATTAGGAACATTAGTTAAAATATCCCAAATGGTTGTTCTAGGGTTATAAGCTTTATCAGCAAGAGTTGTAAGAACAACTAACCTGTCAGCAATCTGATCACCACCGATTGTCTGGTAGTTCATTTTCAGAACACCATTCAAATTTAAGTTATGGAGCGTTACAGCACCATACATTGCTTTACCCGTGACACGAGTGCCAGTGACATATTGCAGTGCGAATGAATAATCAACATCCTCAACCAGAGGTGTAGTGATACCGTTAATAGAAATAGATAATGAGAAATTGTCAACAAAGAAAGGTGCAAAGTTAGGAACTAAGAAATAGTAGTCCTTAAAATGCGCCTCGTTTACAGTATGAAGTTCATTTTCAATTAGGTTAGCCGGATTGTTACCCGACATATCTAAAGGATATGTAACAGTTGGCATGTCGTGTCCTTTTTAAGTAAATCAAAAAATTCACTACCAGTGGGTGTTACCCCACTGGTAGAAACTTTTATTTGCCGAAATATATATCTGCTACTTGTTTAGAAACATGCTTAAGCAGCCTGTTTGTAGTACCAATCATGATAGGTGATGTCACAATACGATTAAGCATGCCTCGATAACTAAAGACAGCATCGATACGTTCACCACCTTCTGACATAATTGTATTTGTATAAACGTCAGAAATAACTGATTTCATCTGATTAGCAAACACACCTTTGTCACCAATAGCCTGTGTTAACCGAACACGGATATAAACTTTAAGTTCTAATGTATCAAGGTTAAGATTCTTTCCACTGACTCGATATTCAGAACTAACTTTACCAACGGAATTTTCAACATCTGTTCCTTTGGATTCCTCATACAGTTCTTTATCTAAATAAGAAGCCAATTTACGTAAACTTGGTGACATATCTGACAGTTCACCGTTATATCTTATTTCATATTTATCGACTACACCTTTAACTTTTGCTTTAGGTGCAAGAGAAGCTAGATTTTGAAGCATCTCAATTGTTGATTCAGAAAGATTATTGTAATCTGTATTCTCATCCAGCACAGTAAATAGAACATCGTTAGGTTCAACATTTGTTCCTTTAGAGACTAAACCAGTAATAATTTTATTAAAATCAATAATGAAAGATTTCTCTTTTACAATTGTGGTAGCCATATCTTCACTGAGTTGAGTTGAGATTGCTGAAGAGTCTTCAAACACTTCATTGGTCATCATCAAAGCTACAGTAACAGTTCTACCAAATTTCATAACAAGTTTTGTTGGATCTAACCAATCAGGTTCAAAGAACCCTGTGTTATAAACCAAGTAATCACTCTTCTTGAATTTATTGCCAGTTTGAAGTCTGGTAACTAATTCATGAGGATAAACAGAACCTTCCATACGTCCGTATCTGTTACCTAATTGGATGCTTTCAGTTGTTCCATCTTTGTACTTAACTGTTAACAATTTATCATTTTTAGCAATAACTGAACCATCTTGTTGTGCAATAGTACAGTAAAGCTTGCCAACCTTAAATGGCATTAAATATTCATAACCAGTTCTAAGCAACGGTTGCTGATAACCTTCGGACATGATTGTATGTCCATTTTGAATATTTACAAAGTTGATCCGTTTAGGATCGTCTTGATCTGAACCAGGTGAAAGCATAACCGAGGTTGAGAACAATTTAGATTTATTTGTAAGATGATCATTGTTATCCATGTCAATCAAACCACGGACATCTTTGAATCTTGCATACGGTGTAAGGTATGTATTAAGTGCAACGTCACCAGAGTCGATGGTTGCTTCAGATACAAACCCAATATCATTTTCATGATAACGTCTCATGTACATTGGAGTGGCATCTTTGTTAAGACCATCCATACCTGAGAAAGTGATTGCTTCAATTTCCTTTGTATCAGTGATCGGATTATTATCTTCAGTTATCTTAACGGTGTTATCTTGAGTGACGTAGTTCCACACTTTGTACGGATCAAGTTCAATCTTGGATTTACTACCACCCTTAAACTTATAGGCTCTAATACTTTCTGACAAAGCACGATACATCAACCCAGGCATTCTATCGTAACCACGGATGCGAGAGTACTTAGGATCGTTAATATCAGGGTAAGCAAAGTCCTTTAACATTTCGTTAGCTCTAAATAAAAGCTTAAAGAAATCTGTAGGTTCTTTCATACTTGCAAGAACATCGATTGTAATCGGGTCAAGGAAGAGTTCCTCGAGAAGATTAATTTCCTTAATATGGATCAGGGAAAGATTACGATGCTCGAACAAGGCTAAATAAATTTCTTTATAGTCAAAGTCTTTCAACTCGTGTTGTTTAATAACATCTTTAAAATAGAAGAACCCATTAAACAGAAGGAAGTCTTCAGGTTTGGTTGGTTCAATGATTAACTTATAGTCGTTAAACTTAAGAACAATTTCATTCTTAGTTGGTTTGTATTGTTTATTTGATTCGAGTAATTGATGCTTAACACCAGTGACTGAAATCAAATTAGAGATACCTAAGTAATAAGCCATAACAACGCCTAACGGAATACCGTCACCTAGGATGTTTATCATGGTGAAAGATTTAGGAACCTTCGTTCTATCCATTTCTAATAGATCGACTAAGTCACCCATCTCTTCCATATTCTTAGAGTAGTTAAAGATATTATCTTGATAATCAGTTGCTAGAATATTCTTAGACTTATCATAACCAATGAAAACTAGATCCTTAGCTGCAAGATCTTTGATAACTTTTTCATCGATATAGTTAGTCATCTGTCTATAGTTAAACAGGAACTTGTACTTATCTGTTTCAACGGTGTCAAAGTTCATTGACATGTTGCTATACATGTTAGGTAGCTGAATCAAATTGGAATAAAAGTTACCAGGTTTGATTTTAACAATGTTACTGTCACCGGCAATATAGGTTTCTTTAATATGATCAACGATATGTGAATAACTATCGAAACTCTTACGTTCAGTTCTAAATACAAACAGTTTACTATAGTTACTTGTTAAAGCAACACGAGTAGGAGATATTTTACGAATAGGAAGATCAGTTCTTTGCTTACGCATTCTGTATCGAATACCTGACGCAGTGAACTCACCTTCGGAATCAATCTTCGGCAATCTGAAATAAACAGTTGACTCTTTACCATGCAAAGGTTTCAGTGTTAACTTATGAACTTCATAGTTACCTAAAATAGATGAATTGTTTTCAACCGTATAGTCTTTAATAATAACACCAGCCTTTTCGATATTCGTCACACAAGCAGCGATATCTTTATGCAGAACTGTTGTAAGGTATTTCTTATCAAGATTAAGAACAACTTCTTTCTTTAAGTCATCTGCGATTAATGTGTTATCAATATCTAGATTCGTGTCTTCCTTAGTCAGTTTTGTTTGACCAGGTATAATTTGTTTATAATTATCTATAGTTGTATTAGGATCGTAAGGAGACTTAAGTTGTTGTCTTGTCTCAAAAGTCTTCCTTAGTGTTCTGATTTCTTGCGAAGTCAAAAGCTTAAATTCTAATACTTCTTTTAAATAGTTATCGAATTTATTTTGTAAGGTTTTATCTTTAAGGATAGTTTCAATATGGTCAGGATCATTATTGATAACAATAGGAGACTGGGTTTGTTCTTCTGTTTCAGAATCAAGTTGAAGAATAGAGTCCTCAAAAATACGATCTGTTTCAGATGCATCGATTGTTGAAAGCTCATCATCTAAAAGTTGATTTAAATTTGTGATATTAATATCGACAGCACTATTAATTCGATCATCAAATACTTTATCATTTTTATTTAACGGTGCAACCTTGGTTCCAGGTATAATAGAATCTGGTGTCGGGAAACTATCCATCTTATCACTATCATGAGTGATGTCAAAGTCCTGTTCATGCTCTTCATCATCTTCATGTTTAATTTGATCACCACGTATTTCTGGTGTATCATCTGTTAATACAACCTTTTCACCTTCTTCATTTATTTCAAGTAAGGCATTTATTTTATTTTGAATTTTATAAAGTGTTAGAATAAGTAATTTCTGAGCTTTAGCATTAGAAATCTTTGATGTATTTTCTAACTTAGATTCTTCACAGATACTGCGAATAACATAGAGCGGTAAAAATGAACTATAACCTTTGTAAGATAATTCAATAATAATTCGTTTAGAATCTTCATCTGTGATATTCTTTAAAGTAGATCCTTGACGTGTTGTCTCAAGTAACCATCTGTAAAGATCTAGAATTTGTGCTAGTCTGTTATCATTAACAATTCTTGCAAATTTAATAGGGTTAAACTTTAAAAGAACATTGATAACATTAACATTAGGGATAACGTTAGGTAATTCAATTTTAACAAACTGATAGGATTCATTTTCTTTATTAATAGCTTCTTTAATATAATACCAATATGTACCATAAAGGTTTTGATATTTATAATGAGAAGAAAGTAAAGATCCTTTATATTTGTAAAGATCTTTTAAAATGTTATAATTATAAACAGCAATTAAGTTAACATCTTGATTAGGTATTTCGAGAAGATTAACATTCTTGAAATCACGATTATTTTCTTGCATCCATTTACGGACTTCTTGTCCTGCCATTTTATTCAGCAGCGTTGACGTTTCTTCTTTTGAAATAAGATCGACAATATTGAAAACAGGAATTTTTTTATTCTTAAGGATGTTGTTAAAATAAACAAGATCCCTTGTCGGAAAATGATTATCAAAAGCATTTTCTAGGTAATGAATAATAGATAATCTTGGAAGACTAATCTCTTCTTGTTTAATAACCGCTGGATTAAGTAAGTAAATAGGGCTTCTTATAGCTTCTTTTAAAAGAAACTGATTGAACATTAAAAGCATGTTTTTGTCCTTGATGGATGATCACAAAATTCAATCTTGTTTGTTTTTTAATTTAGGTCTTTGAAGACAAGAATTCTGTGAACCATATTCTAGGCTAACTAAGGAGCTATTATGAGAGTTAACATGGGTAGAGAAGGTACGTCTTCTTCTTCTTTAAGTGCCAATGGCGGCGCAATGCTCGGACCACTGATCCTTGCTAACGGTCCATCGCAACCTTTAGAAGCTGCTACTAAATACTACGTTGATACTGTTTTTTCCAGCTTGAATGCTAATAATGTTCTTGGTGGAGTTTTACCTATTTCTAGTTTACCTGCATTTACAGGTGATGTCACATCTAGTCAAGGAAGTAATTTCCTCACTTTAACTAATCTTGGTGTCACACCAGGAAGTTATGCTAAAGTTATTGTTGATACCAAAGGACGTATTACTGGTAATGATATTTTAGTAGGATCAGATATACCTAATTTTGATTGGAATAAAGTAACTGGTAAGCCAAATACTCTTTCTGGTTATGGTGTTACCGATGCTTTATCAACAGCAGGTGATGCTCTAACAGGATATCTATCTGTCTCAAACCCTACACAAGCAATGAGTGTAATTAATAAGCAGTATGTTGATTCTGCTCTGAACAATAACACCTCAGTTGTAGGCGATATTATTCGTAAGTCTTATGCAACTACACCAGTTGGATTCTTGAGATGTAACGGTGGTTTTATTGATAAGACAACTTATGCAAATCTTTATTCTGTTATTGGTGATAATTTCAGTGTAACTTCTTTAGCAGGTTCTGGTAAACCTTGGCAACAACAGTATCAGATCAATACCACACAAACTGGCGACATCACTGGTTGGGTTGCCGGAACTGCTTTGCCTGGTATTTTAACTGAATCTTCTGTCATTGTAACAAAGAACCGTGTATATTTGCTTGGTGGTATAAATGGTGCGGCTTCGGTATCTACTGTTTATACTGCTTCTATCAACAGTGATGGTACGTTAGGATCATGGACAACCGGAACAGCGTTACCAAGTGTTGTATCTTATTCACAAGCAGTTGTTATTAAAAATAGAGTTTATATTTGTGGCGGTTATATTGCTGGTGGTGCCGCTCTTGCAAGTGTCTATACAGCTGCTATTAACAGTGATGGTACTTTAGGTGCTTGGAGTGTAGGTCCTGTGTTGCCTGGTGTATCTATGGCAAGTTCTGTTCTAGTGACAAAAACTAAAGTTTACTTGTTAGGTGGGTCTGACGGTACAACAAATTACTCTACTGTTTATATGGCTACTATCAATAGTGATGGTACTATAGATGCTTGGACCACTGGAACAGATTTACCAGTAAACTTATCTTACTCTTCTGTAATTGTTACAAAAAATCGTGTTTATTTAGCAGGTGGAAAATCTGGTCTTGCTTATATTTCTACTATTTATACCGCGGCGATTAATGCGGATGGTACACTCGGCACTTGGACATCTGGAACTGCTTTGCCTGGACCACTAGGCATTTCTCAAACCGTTGTCACTAAGAATCGTGTTTATCTCTTAGGTGGTAATGTCTCTGGTACTGTTACTGCTTTAGTTTACACTGCTCCGATTAATGTAGACGGCACACTCGGTACTTGGACTACGGGCACTTCGTTACCAGGACCTACATCTATATCACAAGTTATAACAACTAATAGTAAAATTTATCTTTTAGGTAGATATAATGGAACTAGTCATTCTGGTGCTGTTTATGTGGCTAGTTTTAATGGTGGTTTGAATGATTATTCTGGTTATTATGACGGTACTATTTCGCCATTAGAACCTATTGATCAATCAACCGTATTCTCTTTACCTGATTTCAGTGCTAAAGAAAAGAATGGTTCGTATATTTACATCAAGCATTAATTAGATAACCTAGAGAGAGGTAATCCCTCTCTCTAGGTATATTTTTTCATTTACGAACCATGATACTATTTAAATTAAACATAAAATATACCTAAATAATATGATAATTATTATAAGGGTTTCATTAATGTTACTAAAAGAACATGAAATATATAAAGGATTTTATTATTGTCCTTTTGCTAATGAAACAATAGTTCATCCTATTGGTGAAGCAATATCTTTACGTACAAATAAAAAATTACCTAAATGGTACGATAAAAATAATAACATGGTAAAAATTTTAATTCATCACGATAATAGTATAAAATATATGAATCTACCCACACTTGTAGGTAGAATGTTTATACATATTCCGGAACAGTTAAAGAATAAAAAAATATGTATTTATCAAGATTCAGATGATAAATATGATATGTCAAATTTAAAATGGTGTACTTATAAAGAAGTTCAAGAAACAGCTTTTAATAAAAAAAGAGATTTTTTTAAACAAAGATTTAAGCTACCAGACTATATTAATAACGCAGATTTTTATGATAAAGAACCTATTAAATGTGAATTTAAACCAGGATATTACTATATACCATTTACTAAAGCTGCTATAATTATAAATAAGAACGGTGATTTATTTAATCTTGAAACTAACTTAGAACACCCATTTACTATTAATAAAAAAGGTTATAAAATAACACAATTAGGGTCTGATAATTTTAAATCAACATGGCAGGTGCATAGAATAGTAGGACTTATTTTTATTAAAAAACCAATTCAGTTTAAAGATATTTCATTTCAAGAATTAGAAATTAATCATAAGAACTGTAATAAAATTGATAATTTAGTTGATAATTTAGAATGGACAACTACTTATGAAAACATGAAACACGCTTGGGAAAATAACTTAGTACAAACTAATAAGATAGTTTTAGCTAGAAATATTCTAACTAATGAAGTTCAAGAGATATTTTCTATATCAGAATGTGCTGAAAAATTTAAAATTGATAATTCTATATTTCATAAACATATAAATTCTTCTAGTGTTGGTAGAATAATAAGATATAACTATGTTTTTCAACTAAAGGAAAAATTTATTAAATGGCCTAATAAATTAATGATTGAAACTGATTTTAATAAATTTAGACCATTCTGTAGATTTGTATTTATTAATACTATTACAAATGAAACTTTATTATTCTTTAGTTTACCAGACGCATGTAAATATCTTAGATTAAATATAAATACACTTAAGAATAACAAAACTAGATATGGTCTAAATAAACTAACTAATAACTGGTTATATATAACCTTTAATGAATACTTAGATAATAAAGGAAAAGAAATATGATACTCTTTCGAGACGATTGGAAAAATAAGTATCCAAACGCCATCATTCACTACGAAACAAAAAACTTAACATTTCTCAGACTAGCTGAGATCTATTATAAAATGGGTGTTCAGAATAATGCATTTCATTTGTCATTATTAGACCCTGCATTAAAAGATGTTGATCCTCATAATCCTAACTTATCTTTACAGTTAAAAGCTCGAGTAGTTAAAGAGTGTAAATTAAACCCCTGGTACGTCTTCAGAGAGGTTCTAAGAGTTCCGATACCTGGTAGCCTTGTGCCATCCAAGTTTCGAGCAGACAGAGCGAATATAGCACTCTACTGGTTATTCTTTAACCATGTGATGACACTGATTGTTATTCTTCGTCAAACTGGTAAAACAACTTCCTTGATGAGTCTAGTAACAGGGATTTTAAACTTCTGGTCATCGAATACATTTATTAACCTTCTAACTAAATCAGAAGGTCTTAAAGCTGAAACTCTAACTAAAGTTAAAGCTTTATTTGAAGAACTACCTGACTATCTAAATTTCTCAGATAAGAAAGATATTTTTAATAGCGATGAAGTTCGATTAAGAGATTTTGATAATGTTTTTAAAGGTAACCTTTCTTCTTCATCGCCTAAACAAGCTGAAAAGGTAGGTCGAGGTTTCACATCACCTATTAACATTATCGACGAATCAGCGTTTATCGAAAACATTGCTATCGCTATGGGTGCTATGCTCATGTCGGGTAATGCTGCTCGTGAGTTTGCTAGAGAACTTAAGAAGATGTACGGTACTGTGTTGGCCACAACGGCTGGTAATATTGACGACCGTGATGGTAGTTATGTATTTAGTCTTGCTAACAGCGCTACGTTTTGGGATGAACATCTCTTCGATTGTAAAGACGAAGATGACCTCAATGAAACTATTCTTAAGAATTCGAATGCCTCTACTAACCAAACCAAGAGACCGATCGTTAACATTACGATGAGTTATCGTCAGTTAGGTTATGATGATGAATGGCTTGCTCGTAAACTTGCAGAAAACATTTCGACACCTGAGAACATCGGTCGAGACATTTTCAACCAGTGGCTTTCTGGTTCTAATCTTTCACCTATTCCTAAACAGTATCTTGATCTTATTAAAGAAAATATTATCGAACAACCTCGTGTTGAATTCTATTCTCCGTATAACTATCTGTTAAGATGGTATGTTACTGAAGAGGATATGCAGGTTCGTATAAGTAACGGTAATAGTTTCACCATTGGTATCGACACGTCAGATGCTGTTGGTCGAGATGACATTGCTTTTATTATGCGTGACCACACTAGCGGTCAAGTTCTTTGCACTGCTGTTTTCAATGATCTTAACTTAATTACATTGGCTGACTTCTTTGTATCTTTCTTAATGAAGTTTGAGAAAGCTGTAATGATTATTGAAAGACGAAGTAGTGCAGCTACTATGATTGACTACATTATACAGAAACTTCTTCTGCATGAAATCAATCCGTTTACAAGACTCTATAATACTATCTTTCAAGAGAAAGAAAAATATGAAAAAGAGTATGAAGAAATTATTAAAGCTAAATATTACAACGAAGAAATCTTTGTTAAATATAAGAAACATATTGGATTTGTTACATCTGGTAGCGGTATAACCTCTCGATCAGAACTTTATAGCAGTACACTTATTTCTATGCTGAAGTATACAGGTGCTTGTATTTATGACCAGAAACTTATCACACAGATCTCTGCTTTGATTATTAAGAACAATCGTATTGATCACCCAGAAGGTGGTAATGACGATATGGTTATTGCTGGTTTACTTTCTTATTGGCTTCTCACAAATGGTAAGAATCTTAACCTATATGGTATTGATACTAGTTCTTTGTTGAAACATAACAAAGTTTATTTATCTGAAAAGTATGCTGTTGTTGAAGATGACTATTCAGATCAAGAAGTTATGGAACTTGAATATGAGTTTAATGAGTTAATCGATACTTATAAGAAAGAGTCTAATGATATCATCGCTAGACAACTTGAAATACGTATTAAGAAATTAGCTGCAGATCTAAGAGTCTTTAACCATGTAATATCGGTTGAAGATCTTCTTGAAACAATTAGTAGAGAACGTAAGTTAAAGTCTAGAAGATTAGCATAGTATAAGACAGAGGAAGGCATATGCCTTCCTCTGTCTTAGTTTACTCAATAGTTATTGCTCTAGTGTCAGCTGGATGACTTTTAATAAAGGTAAAGATTGTATCCACGTAAAGATCCAATAATACTTCTGAAAGGATCTCGTAATTGATTTTAAACACAACCAGTTTAATAACAATAATAACTTTGTCATTAAGTTCTTGACGTTTAAGAACTACTTCATCAGGAACTTTAAGTTCAACTAAGAAACTATTTAATAGTAGTAAGTTATCGAGTTTACGACGTTTTCTACGACGGTCTTCTTTGAAGATAAACCGCATAGGTCCCATGTTACTCATTAACTCATATTCGCAAAATGTTTTTAATTTATCGTAGTTAACAAAGTTAGCTCTGTCAATAACTATAACTTTAAATATAAGCAGCCGATAAAAGTATTTTAGGAAGTTCTTTATTAAGTTTCCCATTTCTTATCTCACTGTTAAAGATGCCACACTTAATTTAAGATAACCAGATACGGTTTCTTTAAGGAATATAATTTCAACATTGGAAAGAGCACCAACTCCGGTGTTAAAAGTAAATACATTATCATACTCAATTACAGGTACGATGATACTTTCATTTAAATATCTAACTTCGATATGGGTTGGTTCAGGAGCTTCCAACTCAGTATTAGGATTAAATAATGGAATAGTATTACGATATAAATTAATGATGAAATCACTAACTGTTGTAAAGTTATTATGGATACTAATCTTGGTATTAAATAAAGCGTCTTTAGTTGCTCTTAGATTTGTACCGAAGTGTGGTGTCGAAGACGGGACTTGTGTACCAACTTCCCAGATATTAACATTTGTAGGTTCACTAGCAGGACCGCGAAGAATAATATCAACGGTCTGAACATGTAAATAGTTATTGTAGATACCAGAAACATTTGACAAATTAACACTGAATATCAAACGTTGTGTGATACCGTATGCAATAGGATTGAATGTCGGCGAGTTGGACGCTAAACTAACTAAAGTTGTAACATCAAACAGAACATTGCGATCCAGATTCATAAGGAAAGCTTTATAACTATAACCGTTAGTTTCGCTAACCCAGACAGGGAACACAAACAACTTAACGTTATAGCTTGTATTAGGATTACTAACCTTTAGTGTGTAAGGTCTAGTAACATAGAAGTTATCGCTTTGAACAGATGTCAAGGCTGATTCACCAGCGTTCATTCTGTAACTAAGCACTAACGGAACCTTGTGACCAAGGATAGTGCTAACAAATTGATCGAGACCATATAGACGGAACTTATCACCGTCAACAGGATATTCCATTTGACTTCCGTCATTATACTGAACAACACCAATCGGGTTGAACGAAGCCAAAGGAAGATTAACAGGATAATTAACATCATCAGGTTGAGATGTGCTAATAAATGCACTCTTCATGAAAATGTTGGTAATATATTTTTGTTCAGCGTAAGCTTGTGCAACAAAGGTAGATTCTTCAACAACACAAGTTGTTTTAACAATAACCTTACCATTGGAATCAAACACAACGATAGTGCATACATCGCCATCTGTTAAATCTGTAGTTGTGTTGCAACCAGGAATACTCTTAATAGCGTAGTTATCATGACTATTAAAGGCGACAAGCTGAAGAGGAATATCATGCCCAATAAAGTTTCCGTTATTATCAAAGCGTCTGGAAACAATCTTGGTATCGTCAATAAACGAACCTTTGTATATTCTAGCAACAGTAGCCGTACTAGAGTAAACACGCATAAACCCGTCGACATTTAATGTCCACGGTGTAATTGATTTGTCAAAATAAATTCGATAGTTATCGTTTGTTGATGATAAAATTTCATCAGTAGAAGCTGTTTGGGAAATAGTAATAGGTGAAAGCTCTGGAATAAATGTAATGTTATTAAGATCAGAAACACGATAAGTAGAACCGGTCTCTGGCTCAATCACATAGTCATTTACTTTTGGAATATACTTGTTCTGACCAGCACTACCCATGTAGATCTCATGGATACTCCACATTGTCCACCTGGCGTCAGGTGAATAAATAGGAGCAAACCCATCGGACCCTACAATACCAGTGGCATTATTGTTAGGCATTATGAACTCCTTAAAAAATCAATATCTAAAAATCAAAAAATTACCTTTCTAAACAGACAAAAAAGATAAGACACAGATTTCTCTGTGTCTTATCTGGTTACATTTCAAAATAATCACCTGGCTCAGAACCAGTCACTTGTGATGTCTGAGGTTCGATACTAACTAGATTGTACCTGGTTAAAATACCGTACCATTTTTGATTAACATCATTAAAACTAATTTTACTAATCAGTTCTTGGTTTTTACTATTCAAAGCTTGAATCAAGAATCCAAGACCACGGCTTGGAGTATTGTTATTGATCTGATCAAAACGAGTAAAGATATCGCCTAGATCACCACCTTGTTTGTGTAAAAATAAGTTATTTGTATTTAAGATACTAGGAACACTAAACAGTAGTTCATTTGTACCATCTCTAAAAACACCAACTTCCGCCATTGGTGTTCCTGCGATAGAAATCCATTCCATCACCCAGTTTGGACTCTTCGGTTCACCTATGAAACAGGGAAGGAAATAGTTAACAAATAATGATTCTGGAATTGAGTTAAGCATTGAGTTGTTTAATAAACCATCGAAAACGACGGTCTTCGACTTATCAATCTCCGCAAGCAGCATGTTCCTTACTGCGTTAGCTTGATCTTCAATAGACATTATTATTCTCCATCGTTATACGTAGTTACAGTCATATTATCTTGGACTGTAGTAAAATTAAACAGATCCCAGGTAACTTAAACCGTCACCGTAATTATTCATCTCAATGATATTACGAACACCTGAAGAATTTACTTCTGTGATTCTTGTGAGTTCGTGTTTAATATTTTCATCATCGATAACAGCAGCATAAATAAGAATGGCGAAGTTTTTAGCGTTAATTTCTTTTATGTCTGTCACGACATCGGTGCTGACAAAATATCTGCCAAGCAGTCGTTCAAGATCAGATTTAATAGCTGAAGCCATACTTATAGGATCATTGATATGTAAATAATAAGTTTCAGGTAAGTTAATGATGTTACCTTTATAAGCTATAGACTGTGCCGCGTCTGACAGAATATAATGTGCTAAGTTGTAAGCTAAAATATCTTTACTTGATTTTACCCAACCATTTTCGGAAAGTGATGGCAGTATTGGTGATGATTTATTCATTCTTAATCCTTTTTAATTTAAAATTTATGTTACTTATAACTAACTGTTCAAACTGTTCATTAGTCATATATTTTAATTGTTTATAATTAAACTCTAGATAGTTATATTTCCATCTGATAGCAGCATCTCTAACCATCTCATCTCTAGTTTTCTGATCTTCGAATGTATACTTACCATCATGAAAAAATGGTATATACTCATAATGTTGTATCCCGTGGAACTCTACGAGTAGTCGATACTTAGGTAAATAGAAGTCTATCTTGTAGTTATTAACGATCTCAGGTATGTTATACTGAGGCATAGCTTCAATGTTATGTTTTTTAAATATTTCTTCTAATAACAATTCACCTTTGGATGAGCTACAACTAGGGCAACCTTTTCCCGACAGATGATTTGTAGCATTTTGTAAGAATAAACCATGTTTTTTACATTTAATAAAACTCTTTACATGAGAACCTTTATATATAAAATCATCATATCCAAATCTATTACTATGTATTTTTATAAATTCTTTTATTACTTTTTCTAATGATGGTGTAAATAAATTTTTAAGTTTATTTAGTCTACAGTTAGGACACCCTTTACCAGAAAGATGAGAAGCAGGTGTTTGTTCAAAAATAGTATTACATGTATTACATCTAATCTTACCTTTAATATGTGAATTTAAATAATTAAATCCTGTATAATCATACTTGTTACCATGTTTAGTGATAGCTTTTTGTATAAATTCTTCTAAAGTAAACGTTGATAAAATACTTCTTTGTGTTATTCCACAAAGTGAACAACCTTGCCCTTGTAAATGGTTATCTGGAGTTTGCCAGAACTCACCATGAATAGGACAGATGATACAAACTTTAGTTTTGGCATTGATATAAACTACTTTAGAATAATCAAATCTACCGCCATGAATAAATATAGCTTTTCTTATGAATTTTTTTAGTGTTAATTTTTTAGCCATCTTTAGTACCTTTAGTTAAGTAATTACTTACTATATATGTAACTAAAGATTTATCTATTAGCTAGGTATTGTTCCAGTTGTCATTTAAATATCTCCATGATTTTCTTAAAGATATTGAAAGAAGGGTTTTTAACAACAATAATATGTTTTTTCTTAATCGCGGTAATAAGTTCTTTTAAACTAAAATGAAATCCTGATGCGTTAGCGTGACCACCACCACCGTACATAAGACTAAGACTAGAAGAGTCAATACCCTTACGTGACCTGACACTACAACTAACATCAGATCTTTTCTGGATATCAAATGCAATTGCTATGTCATATCCATGATTATAAATAATACTATCACATAGATCAGAAGCAATATCTAGATAAGAATTAACTAAGCCTGCTTTATATTCTTTACCGGCTATTTTAACAACTATCTCTGTTAAATTAGACTTTATAATTTTTTCTATTCTTTCCAGTAGTGCAGTTTCATACTTACCACCAATATTAACGATATCATGCATAGCACTATTCATAAGCGCGTCAATGACATTAAAATCATTAAGTTGATGTAACATTAAACCATGATGAAACTTCTTAGAATTTTCTAGTTTAAATGTCCAAAGATCTCTATCGCTAATGAGTTCTATATATTTAGGTACTTCGTTATAACCACCATGGAAATACATCCAAGTTAACTTAGCACCACTTTGTTCTTTAGAGAAAATAATTTCACAATTTGTATGTGGTCTAATAAATATCCAACCAAACCCACCTTCTTTAGAAGGATAGTACTTTGTATATTCATCTATAGCTGTCTTGTGATGATCAAGCACAAGAATGCTTTTAAATAAATCAATGTAACACTGTAGATGTTTTACTGGGAAACAATAGTCAACTACATACAGTTCCATTTCAGCCATCTCTGATTCAGTGACAACACCATCAGGAAAAATGTACGGAGCAGCGTTTAATAAAGATGGGTTTTTGATATAACCATTAAAGATATAGTTCAGTGCCTCAATAGGCTCCATATCCTGAATAGGTTTATAGTTTACTTCAATATAGAGAACATCTTTACCACCAAACTTTTTCCAAAAAGAAAAGGCGGAAAATAAACCATCTTTACAATTTTTATGAAACAGTACAACTTTCATTATTGAATCCTAGATAAAAAACTTTGGAGAAGATTATAGTAACCTGTTGTCACTACAACAAGATAAACACCCAAAACACAGAAACAGAATTAATCCATTCGCACTCTGATATAAGTTTGCAACTTGGTAAACGAAATGGCATTTATAAATCTCCTAAATTAATCTTCAACTAATTGAGAGTTCAGTAAGAAAAAAAAAAAGAGAGGACGAATCCTCTCTTTTTTATTAAGCAGCTTGAGCTACTTGTTTAGTTTTCATACCGAGTAAGTTTTTCAACCGGTCAGCGATCCCCGGATTACGAATGGTGATGTTACGTTGCAACCATGCGTAGTTATTACCTGATGCAGTAACAGACCGGCGAAACTCCGGAATGTCAATCTTTTTGTCAGCCAGCAAACTATTAAGCTCTTCCAGTTCAGTGGAGTTCAGGTTCACTTTTTATTCCTTGTTAAATTTTACTGGTGTATCACTCTTGAGAGTGAAGTCGAAATTGCTTGTTTGAAGAAACCAATCCATTGCTTCCCAGGTGTTACGAATCTTCACCTTTTCGAAATGGTTCAGTTCCCTATCTCCTGTTTGGAGATCGTCAATATAGTGTTTCATTACCCAACCATCTTCAGTCGGGATAACACCACCATCCATTACCATGCGATAATTATAATCTTTTTCTCCAGTATCTTTACCAGAGATGTTTTTATATGTTCCAGAATAACCATCCAGATTTTGGTCAACATACATCTGACGAATCTGTGGATGTGCCATAACCCAACGTTGCATTGTAAGATTGGCATTTTGAAGTTGCTGGAACGTTAGTAATTCTTCATAGTAATTATCAATAACTTTTAGTCCGCTATTTTGAAGTTCGTTCATAATACCGTACTGTGTTAATTTGTCATTGATATAATTATAACTGTTGGACATTGCGTTATAAATACGTTCACTAAATTCATTAAACGCTTGCGGCAATCCCTGCATTTGATTATAAAGATAATTGCTAATTACACTGGACTTATCTCCATAGAGAACCATGTCAAGACCAGCTTCAGGTACATTCACGACTATGCCCACAAGTTCTCACCTCCTTTAATTAATAAGTGGAAGGGACAATTAATATATATGTAGTCAAATCTATTTCTGTTGAAATATTAAATAACTAAGATACCCGTATTGCTACGGGTATCTTTATGTTAGCTGTTCATCCAGTTGGACAAAGTACTGATAATTGTTTTTGGTAATTTGATATTGTTACTGAATTCATTCGGACCACCAAGGGTCAGGATGTTATGGTGCGGTTCAAAGTTATGTAAATGCTTCAGAACCTTTTCAGTAAGAGCCAGAGACAAGTTTAGTTCATCTCCGTCATAGTCCGAGTTAAAGCTAGGACCAATCAGGTAACTCATACTGATTGTGTTATCACCTGTGTCAGTCTTGATACGAGTAACACGCACACTTTGAATAGAACCACGGTGTAGAGATGGGTTACGATTAAACAAACAACGTAAACCACCACCAGACGCAGTTATGATTTCCTTAAAGATTTCATCCAGTACTGGAGTATATATCTTGTTATGATATTGTAAGAAGTTGGTTGCTTGTTTATAGGTGTACTTGCGAACATAGAGTCGATTAAGAATATGTTCCCGAAGCAATGTGCAAGCCACGCTCCATGGAATATGAATCTCATCATAATCATGAGGTCCGTAGATACTACTGATAACTGCACGAGCAGTAAAGTGACAGCGAGTTGACGCGATATGTTGACGATTAAGTCCAGGTTTACTGAACATCACGTTCTTCATATACGATGCATAGAACTCGGATAGATCGATAAGACTATTTGCAACCTTAGCTTGCTTAACAACAGAAGGTTTTGTATAAAGATCAATACCTGTCAATCGCCGAATAACATTGATCGGGTTGAGCAAGCTCTTATCAATAAACTTACCAAGTTCATTGCTTTCCATCGCAAAGATAATACGATTAGGGAAAGGTAGATAACCACTAAATATGCTGTCTTTATTTTTTACCAAGAATTCATAGAAATTGAAATCAGGATTTGGTTTTTCCTTGATAAACTCTGTTTCCAAGATCTCTATAATCTTGAAGAAGTTTTGGATAAAACTATTGTACCCTCGTTTAATATTGTTAGCTGCTAGTAAGAAGTCAAGCTTCTCAAGCAACTGCATGTTCTTTTTCTGAGCACGTTTATCGAACTTGAAGTTCGGTATCATGATGTATTTGATAAGTTGAACATTCGGCTTCGTTATTTTGTAACGATTCAATAGAATGTTCAGTATTTGTGGAGAGATAAAGTATTCTACTTCTTGTGGTTTCTGAACCCAAAGTAAGAAGGAAATATTGTCATCGAGATTAGACGCCACATGTGTTCCACATTTATGACAGACTTCACCGATATAGTAAGCACCTTTTAGATCACCACAGTTACAAGACGGGATGATAGATAGGTTGTCTTCTGAATAGTTCTTAAGAATAATGGAATCAAGTTTTTCTTTATTTTCTGTATTGAATATGTCCTCATGATTGATGAGGATTTTTGGTGATTTAATTCGATGATAGATTGTATCGAAGTTTATTAATTTTAGGGTAACTGGCACAGATTACTCCTCTCTGAAAATCACGATATTCCACTAATCAGTATTTAATTAATACAGATACTATATGTGTACCTGAGTTATATCCCGATGAAAAAGAAAAACTACCCACGAACTTAATCGTGGGTAGCTATTATTACTTACAGTACAACATCATCGGAATTAGAACCTTGTACTTCAAGTTCCTTAAACTTATTAACCTTCTTGTTGTCTTTATGTTCTTTATGTTGACGTTCCATCTCATCAACAATGATAGACAACTTGCCAAGAATATTATCGACACGAATGTCTTCATTCTTGTACTGTGGATCAGTAACCACACAAGTTGATAGGTATTCCGGAACAACCGGTTTAATAACAGAATGCTTATCGGTAGTCAGCAGGATACTGCTAACAATCGTGGTATTCTTTTCAGGAGTAATCGTTTCGTTTTCATTAACTTCAAGGATCGACACAGTCGGTGCATTGTCTGTAACACGATCAAAGTTGATGAAGTTGGTCAGATCAGTTGTATCAAATTCTTCCGTCTGTTCTTTGTTCACCAACAGAGAAAGAAGATTGATAAACCAAACAGCCTTGTTGTCGCTTTCTTTGCGATTGCTGTTTTCGATATAGAAGATACTGATGGCTTTCTTGATGCCATTAGAAATCGACTTATAAGTTTGGAATGCCTTAATCGTATTATCGAGTTCCTTGACAGAATGCTTGGAGTCGATAGCGATGACTATGGTGTTGTGTCCCTGTCGGATAAGTTCCTTAGTAACAAGCGGAGCAATAATACTACCGCTGCCACCAGACAAAGAAGATACAACAACATTAAGAGATGGTGAGGGTTTAAATTTGATAACGACATCGTCCGCAATGTCCTTGAAATGTTCGTAGGTTTTGGAACGATCTTTGCCTGCGCCATCGATGTTTTCGAGGACGAAGATATTATCGGACTTCACACCCTTAAGGTTAGAAGTTGATGTATCAATATAATTAACCTCAATATCGAGGTCTGAAATTTGTCGAGCAATGTTTGTACCACAACCACCGCACGCGAAAACTGAAATCATCTAAAGCTCCTGAGTGAAAGTTAACCACCTAATGGCTGTTTTAGACAGACCAAAAAGAAAACAACCAGAGAGGGACTCCCTCTCTGGTTGCTTGTCGCTTATGTATTAGAAGGTACGAGCATAGCCCATGGGCATGCCGAAGAACCCACCATACACATTGGTCTGACCAAGGATACGAGCATCCGTACCCATCATCGCGCCACTGAAGTCGGCAGACGAACGACGCTGGAACATATCGTTCATAGCACCCATGTTGGAGAACAGAGGGCTGAAGCCAACATTACGCAGTGAAGCCAGAAGCTGCATCAGGAACGGCGACGAGAAGGTCAGGCGATCATAGTACTGCTTATAGACAGCCGACTTGTTGCTCATTTCGTCCAGGTACTTTTTACGCTCGGCACAACGCAGCTCAGACGGGATGCTGTTGTTATACAGAGTGTTCGTGTACTGAGCGATCAGTGCAGGCGACTGATTGGTTTCAGCGATAAAGTTTGCAAAGCCGAGGTAGGAATTCAGATGACGAATGTCCTTGTAGCCACCGTTGCTCTTGTAGAAACCACCATGAATCTTGTTGGTGATGCCGTCGAAGATCTGGAAGTTACCAGCTTGGAAGCCGCCGTTGGTCATGGTGTTGATGTAATCCATCACACGACCGAAAGCATCCTTGGAATTGCGGAACTTGATATATTGCAGTGCAGACATGAACCAGGTTTCCGGACCGGCCTTCGGAACATCGATAGAAACGATGATGTTCGGACGAACCAGGTGTTGGATGTACTTGTTCAGTTCCACAACCGTAAAGGTCTTTTCCTTAGTACCGTACTTCTTACCGAAACCAGTTGCGCTGTTTTCGATATTGCCTTCGATGTTGAGAGCACCGATGTCATTGAAGTCGATTTCGTTCTTCTTACCCGGCGTCGGACGGAAAGCTTGCATCCAGTTCATGTCTTCATTGATGGCGAAAACAGACGCCACGCCGAGGAACATGATATCCGGAGTCGGAGCAACCTTTGAATCAATATGGGTGATCACGAAGTTCGGAACAAACTTCTGGGTACCAACCATACCGTTAACCATTGCCGGCGACCATTCGAAGTCCAGGTAGCCATAGGTCTTGACGATTTCAAAAGCGTCGTCACCTTGATTGATAGAACGATTGTTATTCGAGCTGTTCATCTTGTATGACAACGCGATGCACACATCCTGACGAACCGGCATACCGGTCTGGTCGAAGAACTGAGCATCTTCCGCATTGAAGTACATATTGATAAAGAACTTACCATTGCGGTTGTTCTGAATCAAGTTGGCCAGATTGATACCCTTGTAGTCATTCACACGGATGTTGATTTCCGAATGCGTGGCGTTGAAGGTGTTCTGGATAAGGTCATTGACCATGGATTCGCTGGCAACGTCAAATTCGTTCGGCACCAGGGTACCGTCAGTAATAATGACTGCAGCTGCTTCGACCTTGAGAGCTTCGGCAACAGCCAGTTGAGCCTGGGAAACGTACTTGTCGTCAAGAGCGTCAGCCGGAGTACGGGTGATTTCGTAACGGGTACCAGCAACGGTTTCGATCAGCTTTTCCGGATAGTCACCGGTCTTTTCGACCATAAGGATATGTGCAGCAACGACGCCGTTGAAAGATTCGGCAACGATAATGGCAGAGTAGTTCAGGCCGGCGTTCTGCTTGAGCAGCTTGATGACGGCATATTTTTCTTCAGTCTTGACTTCTTCATTCAAGAACTTGATCTTCTTCTGAATGTTTTCAAACAGCTTTTCAAACTGCTCACCACCGGAACCGAAAGCCGACAGACGGGTTTGCAGACCGAAGACCGGCATGAAAGCAGTGCCAGCTTGTTGCTGGGTTTGTTGCTGCGGTTGTTGAGTTTGCTGAGTTGCACCAGCGGTAGAAGCAGCAGCCTTAGCCTTGGAAGCAGGTTGATTAGTATTCACGCTCATTTGGAACTCCTGTTATTTGACGGATGTTAAAAAATTCGATGTCTCTAAGCCAGCTACAGGTGATCACCTGTAACTTTCTCACTTCATGTGCTTAATAGTAATTTTTTAATACTAATGCAAGAAAGGAATAAGTTTTTTAAGACTAAACCTGCTTGCTATGTATTTAGTTTTCCTTTTATGGATATACTCGCGGTAAGCTGAGTTTACGTGTGCATGTACTGCTTCCTCCCCGTATTTTTTTAGATCGTCAGGAATATAGATAATGTTATTATTGAATAAGACAATCTTGGTTTTGTGCGCCACACACAAGTTGATGAAACGAACCATGACTGCTTTTTGATCTTCAGCAATTTCTGCCGAAGACTTGATAATCATAAGATCATAGAAATACTCAATCTTGCTATGGGTCAAGATCTGTTTGATCTGACTCAAGTATTGGGTGTAACTACCATTACGAGTACGAGCGATATTCCCGAACACGAAATCAGATAGCTCAACAGAGAGAACTTCACCGCTGATAAATTGTTCACTCAGGTTTTGGATATCTGATCTGATAGTATTGTTACCCACGATAGGTTGCGGATAAAACATTGAAAGATCTCCTTTGTAGTTTAACTACGGATACTATATATGCGTTTATTTATGTTTCCAATGCAACCTATATAAATATTGTATTAATAAAATAAACTCGTATTTTTTGACTAAGAATTAAGGAAGATATAATGCTATATCTTGATTTGTTTAATCGTGAGTATATAAACAGTGCTCCGATTAGTGGAATCATACATCCAACCGACTTAAGTTATTTACGTCGTTTATACATTTTTAATAAGGATGCGATCGAAAAATACTATCAAGAAAGGAACTTTGCTGTTAAGAACACACATATTCTTAGCAGAATCTTAGAACACTTTCCTACCTATATTCAGTATGATACATTTAGATATATAGACTATGCATTGGATAAACTAAAGTATCTAGCGAAACATTTTAAGTTTACTAGTGATATTGAGAAGGGTGTTGTACATCCTGGTTACTTCTTCGGAAATGAAAATGAAGAGATCATTATTGCTAGTTATGAATTATTTAACGTACAAGAATTAGTTAACAATTGGAAACAAGCTAAATCAGTTTATACTTTATCTCATAATCGCAATGATCATAAATTACTTTTACCGTTAGGTTCTGATGATGAAAGTAAATCCGGTCTTTGTACACTAATGATTAATATTCCTAAATTAGCTGTGCAGTTTAGAGAGTTTAATAAACAACAAGCAGCTCATGAACTTGGTCAAACGGAAGATGGTTCACTTGTTTTAAATAAGAACAACTTTGTTATTAAGTATGTTATTAGTAACATGATGGATGATGTTATCGATCATATGTTCCTAAATAAAATTATTGATCGTTTCTATGGTATTGAAACTGAAACACCTAAGTTCAAACATCGTTTTAAGATATTTGAACCTACTATTCAAATAGAACGTTATATTGATCAGACACTTGATGTTATTACAAATAAGAATTTAGACTTTATGAATATCTTACATAACATACATTTGATGTTTAAGATAGATGCAAGTGAGTTATTAGCTTTACCTAACATTGGTTACACAAGTCAAATTAAATGGTCTTTGTTTATCAGTCGTTTGGATTACATGATCTTCTTATTTGATGTGGCTAAAAATAAATCAACCAATCGACATTATATTAATGACTGGAAACGTTTAGCGAAACGTCTTGAAAGAGACAATCGTCTTAATGACATGTTCAGTTATGAAGTAGAGAAAGATATTAAAGAGAAGCTTTACAAAATTTCACAAATGTAAAACATCCTAGTGGCTTGACCACTAGGATGTTCTCTTATCGTACAACAAAAGGTTCTTTACGTTTAAGCACTGAAGTCATTTTTTTGTTTTTTGACTTCTTCTTTATATTCAGATTTTTCTTTATTATATACCTTGCGTGGGCAATTTTTATTTCCTTCAATACAATCACTAAGCGTACAATTTAGACAAATTTTATCTTTTTCCAATAATGCTGGCATTGTGGTTTGTCCCTTTTTGTTAAGAAATGGATCTAAGTCCAATTGATTATTATTTTTCTAAATGGTATTAAGTATAATCGATAATGCTCTTGCTTGATTTACATTGGTTGTTGCAAACATATCTGTTAAGGTATTGTTATGTGATAAAACAATAACCTTAAGTTCTAGCAGTAATTCTTGATTAGATTCAGCCCAAACTTCCCAGAGCTTTTGATATTCTTTAACTAAATCTTTACTGAGATCTAAAGGTGGTTTACCTTTACCTAGTCTCCAGTTTCTACCACCAGGGTCGTAACCCTTAACATCACACTGGTAATGCATCTCGATAGATCTTCCGTCAGGCATCTTTGCAAACAAAGCAGAGAACCTTTTATCACCTTTAGAAGATACTTCATATCCCGGTCTAGTGCGTCTTCCCCAACTATACCGACTTAACATTTTTTACCTGGAACTATAATTGTATCTATGTATCGAGAATTAAACTTATATTCATAATTTTCAACCCAACAACTAGGTTTTGTTTCATCAAAAACTTTTAACATAACATGAATATCTTTACCATTCTTTTCAACACCGATAGCTAAAAACTCTTCTACTAATAGTGAATGTGAAACTTTATCAACTTTCTTAATAATCTCATTGACAATATTTTTAGCTATAAACAAACTAACAAGATATTCTGTAAGGCTGTCAATTGTCCAATCACCCATTTTATTATCCTAGTTAAATAATCAAACCTATTAATTGTAAAGTAAAATAAAAAAAAAAAACACCAGAACAACGTTGGTGTTTTTTATACTGTTAAAACAGTGGTGCTCTTTCCATACTCTCGTGCGCCTGATGGATCGACTCGATGATGTTGGCAATTTTCATGTCAACCCTTACCCGTTGCTGACGATCCTTCAAGATACGATTAACCATTGCCAGTGTTTCGATGTAGTCAAAATCCTCGAAATTAAAATGGCTTTTGTCCTGGTTATTGGATACCAAGAACTTAACCATGGCATGAGCGGCATTCGCATGAAACTGCATGGGTCGCATTTCTCGCAACCCATTAGGAAGGAACCGATAGTTGCAGAATTGCAAATCGATCTTCTTCTTTTTTTCCACAGCGGTGAGAGCATCTTGTGTGATGATATCACTGAACTGACAAATCTGAAAGAACTTCGCCAAGCAAACAGAGTGACGAAAAAGAGTATGCTCTTGCTGACTGAACATTTTCTTTTCTGGTGCAGACTTAACCATTGGATTCTTACCACTCACAACCATGTGAGCAAACAACCCTGGATTAAGGAACTCACCAATTCCAGGTATGGTAAAATTCTTCTGTAGGTCTACAGAACAAATCCGGCCGACTATTGTCTTACCGGTGGTTGAGACGTGTACGTGATCAACCCCATCTTCACGCAAAGTGAGTTTTGCCATTTTCAAACTCCTTTAGACTCATATAGGAATACTAGACATCGAGTCAGTTGTCTAATATATACGTCAATAAATATATATGTAATTGAATAAAAATCAAATTCAAAAATTGTTTGACTGTTACCTAAAGGAATTTCAAATGCCTACCTTCTTATTAAAGAAATACGACAAGACACAATCTGAACAAGTTAATCAGGAAACTCCTGAAACTCCTAAGAAAGAAGAAGAGATAGAAGAAGCTAAAGATATGACTATCACTGTCACAGGTGCTATCTCTCAAATCGTTGCGACAGCTTTGCAAAAAGTTCTTGAAAACACTCAAGTACATATGAGTGAAGTTGAAGGTGATACTAAAGACGCTGAGGTTAAAGCAATCAGCACCGAAAATATTAATGAAGAACCTGTTGACACATTAAGGTCTATACAGGATAATGACTTTGTATTTATTCACACCAATGGTTTTACTACTGCACAAGAAGCTTGGTTCTTAACCAATATCGAAAATAAAACTAAGAATGTTGTTTATACAATCGAAAGTTTTATTAAACACGTTAAAGCTCATTTTAAGCTTATTTAATTATGAAAGTTAAAGAGGCGTTTGATAAGCTATTCGAAGGAGTCAAGTTCGATACTAGCTTTTACAAAAAAATAGTCTTTAACAATATTGAATTTATTACTCGAAATACAGAGTTTAAGAATCTGTTTGGTTCTAAACTTATCGGAAATCATTTTGTTAAATACACAATGTATGACAAAGATATTTTCTACAACAACTTATTCAATATACCTGCGTCTAATGTCATTGAGGCTATTGACGGCATTACCACAATTAATAAAAGTTTTAAGATAGCACGTGATGACGTTAATCTTGTTTGCTTCTATATTGCTCATAGATTCTTATCTAATAAGGATTTAAAGAAAGAGCACGCTGAAGAATATGCTAAAGAAATTTTAAACTACTTTAACTATAGAACTTTGGTTCTTATTTCTAGTAACTATTTTGTTTATCCTATTTCAGAAGAAAAAGCTTTAACGCTGATGGAACGTCTGAATAATAAATACATTATTAAGAAGCTTAAGAACTGGAATGAATATTGTCAGTATCGTAGCCAAGAGTATGTCGATAGTAAGTTTAACGAATTACTGATTAAGTTTAATCGTGACGACGAACTTCCTAACGCAATCACCGAGTTATTTAATAGAACCAAAGATACTCTTAAGAACATCTATGGTGAATTCATCGACATGATGGAAAACGATGACATCATTAAAAGTCGTAAAAGTATTATTAATGATGTCGAAGGTCAAGAAGTTATTGTTGATAAACTAGATACTCCTGAAAAGTATTTTATTAAGATAGAAAATATCCTTGTTGAAAAGAATACATTTATTAAGAAAGATTATATTCATGTTGTAACGGATATTATTAATAGTGTTTCTTATAAACAAGTTGAAGAAACATTAACGCTTATTTGTGATTATAATTTTACAAGTCGTGAAACAAATGATAAAGTCCTCGCTTTTGTTAAAAATGTATTAGTCAATACAATCGACTATTTAAATAAAAACAATATATTCTTGCATAGTAAATCAGATGTTATTGACGTTATGAACACTATCGTTGGTAATGTATTATATGCTCGTGGTACAGATATTGAAATTAATAAAGTTAAAGACCAAGGCGATAAACTTATTAAAGAAATTTATAAATCACATAAGAAATCTATCACTGATAGAAACATTAAAAATATTCGTAACGCAGTTTATATCTATGTTGTACTTCGCGCTATAGTCGATTAAAAGAACACCAGAGGGGAGTTACCCCTCTGGTGTCTTATTTACACGCTCACAGACTTCCTGGATAGATCTACGGCACTCTTTGGAACAGATTTGTCTACAGCAGAAGGAGCTGCTGACGGAGTTTTACCTGCAGCCAATTCTTTAACCTTATCCATGTCAAATTTACCATCGATAGAAGTTAAGATTGAAGCGATTTGTTTAAGTGTTGAAAGTTGATCATTCATCAAACTTTCCATATTCTTAGGATTCAAAACGGAACTTTGCTGCGGAGCTGGCGCTTGCGCTGGTTCCGGAGTTGGTGCCGCTGTATTGATTGTTTTATAAGGAGACTGTTCAGGTTTATAAACAGCCTTTTGGAATCCAGAGTCCTTAGACGCCAGTGCTGTGTTGTTGCTAGCAGGAGAAGAAGGGGTGTCTGTAGGAACTGATTTAGAAGCATAGCTTGTAGTGTCAGCTGGTTTAGTTGCACTCCCAGCATCCTTAGTTGCACCACCTGCTGTACTAATTTTATTACTGATTTTCTGAACATATCCACCGACTGTGTTATCACCGATTGCTGCTGTATTTGCTTTGTAAGCAGCACTGCTAACAGCATCCTTCATTGGTGTCTTAGGATCTTTCTTCAAGAATTCAATAACTTTCTTAGAACCACTTAACCCATAATGGTGAGCTAAATAGATAGCAGTTGATTCATCAATACCTGCTGACTTATAATCACCTATACCAGCTAGGTTTTCTTTAGCATATTCCATTGCCATTAAGGCATTGTAATAATTATTGTCCGGTTTAGCATCCGCAGGTAAACCATATTTAGGACCATATTTCTTAACAAGAGCATCCCAAGTTCCTCCGACAATCTGGAATAAACCTGTTGCAGAACTGTTCTTATTCTTAACGCTTCCGCCTTTAAGACTTGACTCCATCTTAGCGTAAGCCATCATTGTTTCTTCACTCATCCCAGTCATCTTGGCAGCTTGTTTAATAGCTGCTTCCGGACCAAGCTCAGCAAACTTTCCGACATTTGTGTTAGCATTAGCTGGTGTTACTGATTCTGATTTCTCTAAAGGTTTATCTTTAGGATTGGTCGTTGGTTTCTTTTCACCTTCAACATCAGTTCCAATTGCAGCTTTAGTGTCTTTATTAAGTTGTCCACCAGTTGGTGAACTTGCACCGTCTATTTTAGGAGCCGGAGAAGCTGATTTGGTTTCAGCATCTTTAGGTTTCTCAGACATTTCTGGTTTAGGATTTAAATTTTCATTGGGACTCTTAACTGCCTTTGTCGGGTCAATTGTGTCACCACCGGCTTTATTGTAAATAGCCAATTGATATTCAGTGTTACGTTTCTTCATAACAGAATCGTCTTTGGAACCATAACCATCTCCGCCTCTACCAGGTGAAGCCATTACAGTCTTAGTACGATAATTTTGATCTTTCTTAGCAAGTACAGGATTAAGTGAAACACCTATAGGTTCAAGGTGCCACTTTTCTCCACCAATAGGTCGAGTAAATCCATACTTACGCATCAAACCAAGTTTATCAAGTTCATCAGCAGCTGCACCGTTAATGTCTACAGCTAAACCAAACTCATGAGTAGAGTTACCAGGTTTTGCAGCCTTACCTGGATACTTAGCATAAAGAGCAGCTTGATCGTCGTACGATCTAAATGCTTCATTAACAGGAAGAGACTTACCAGTTAATGAATTATATTCTTTTGCCATGCCGGTGAATAACTCACGAACATTAGGATCAAGATTATATATTTTTTCTTTCTGTAAACGTGTACTAATACCTTCTAGTGATGTGCTACCAGGATAGAGTTCTCCAGAAGCTTTACTAAGTTTACCAGCGGCTTTAGTTTCCATCTTAGAGCTATCAGCTTTTGTATCAGCTTTAGGTGGCGTGGCACTATCAGCATCGCCTGGTAATTTATCAGGAGGAGGTTGTTTCGGAGGAGGAGGAGCAGCTGCTTTACTTTCTTCAGCTTTCTTCTGATCCGGTTGTTTAGAAGAAATATCTGTAGTCTTTCTACCTTTATTTTCTTTATCGATTTTCTCAGACATATTAGGATCTTTTTGATTTGCTTGATCCTTACATTGATTAGTGATATTAGTTAATAAAGCATCAACTTCATCCTTCGTAGCATAAATTTTTGTATCGTCAAATGTCGGAGCATCCTGTATGTCATAAATGACCGTAGGAACACTGATACGAGTTACAACATTATAAGCATCTGCTGGTTTAAGTTTATCGATTTCATCAACATAGATACTGTTATTAACACTATAAAGAGCTTGCATGAATGCTTTATACGCAGGCATAAAACGCTTAACAAACCAAGTGTTGAGTACTTTATATTTATCTTTCTCTTCACGTTTAACCTTGAAGATATCTAATATCTTATCAATATCGTCATTATTAAGTTTATCTACGGTAACTTTATAATCACGGAACTTAATATAATCTTTCATCATCATTTCAAGATCAAAGACCTTAGAATAATGATCTTTCTTAGTATCATTGAAACCGTACATTAATAATCTTAAGCGTGTTAATTTACCACCAAGATCATCGGCAACATTGTTTCTTGTAACATATTTATAAAGTTTATAACCTAAGTATGCTGCTGTGGCTGCGGCCGCAATCCAACCAACAGGACCAGTTGCTATTGTTAAGGCTGCTTTACCTGCTAATTGTAAAGCACCACCAACAAAAGGAAGAGCTGCTCGTCCCGCTGCCATGATACCTTTACCAGCTAAGCTAGCTGCACCTTTAAGACCGCCACCAACTAAACTAGAGGTTAGTTTTGCTATACTACCAGCAATACCAGGAACAATAGACATAATTGTCTTACCAAGTCCCTTGACAACAAATCCACCTAAATAACCAATAGTTTTACCAAAGCCTTTTAATAAGAACCCACCAAGTTTTCCAACAACACTACCGATTAAACCAGCAGCGGTACCGATAGCACCCAAGATCTTACCAATCCAAGAACTACCAGCTTTTTTCTTTCCGGCTTCTTGGACAGCTTTCTTTTCTTCTTCAACTTCTTTCTTACGTTTTTCAGCTTTCTCAGTAGAACGACTAAACATCTTATTAAAAAATCCTTGTTTCTTTTCAGATTTTTCTTCAGCTTTAGCGTTATTACCTTCTGTTTCAGCCTTTTCCTTTTCAGTAAGAGAAGTCTTTTCTTCTTTCTTCTCTTCTTCAGGCGGACTAACACCTGTTTCATTTTCCTTCTTAAACATGCCTGTTAACTTAGACTGAAGCTCGGTTGCTTTGCCTTTGGCTGTTTCTAAGAAACCTTTTTCCTTAACTTGATTAAAAGCAGATATACCTTTATCTAAATATTCTTTACCTTTACTTTGAGCTTTTCCTGCAATATCTTCAACATCAATATTTCTTTTCTTAAGCATTTTATCTAAAGTCTTAATAATGCTTTCGACCTTACTAATACTTGTTTTAATAAATATAACTGCATTTGATGATTCGTGTTGTTTAAATGTGGACTTAGTTGCTTCTCTAAGAGACGCAAATAAATCTTTAAAAACGTTATCAGACATGTTAATCCTTTTTTCAGTATAAGTACACTGGGTCAAAAAATGACCCAGTGTACTTTTTATTTAAACAGTTGCAGCTATTTCATTATTTTCTGTTTCAATTTCAGCTAATGTTTCTCTGGCTTCATTGATAAATTTGGTAAATGCTTCACGAATTTGTTTTGTAAAATCTTGAACACTAACACCTTCACCAGTATTAATATTCTCAATTCTATTTCTACTTGCTTGTAATTTACCTTTAAATTTCTTTAAGAGTTTGATTTCTTCTTCTTTAGCTTTGCTAAAAACTTTTAAATTAGCAATCATCTCTTTAATTGATTTTTCATCTGAAACATTTTCACTGATAGCACTACTAACTTCTGAAAGTTGAGAAGCTTGTTCAGCTTTAATTCTTTCTTCAGTTGCTATGATTTCATCTATCTTTTTAATATGCGCGTCAGCTGCGTTTAAAAATGATTGTTTAATATCAGGAAGTTTATCCTTTGTTACTTTCTTTAATAAACCATCAAGCTTACCGTATGCTTCTGATAATTTACCTGTAGCTTCTTTATATATTTTCTTACCACTGTCTTTAGATTGTTTAACAACATCATTAAACATTGTTTTAACGGAAGCACCAATTTCTTTATAACCTTTGGCTTCACTTAAATTCTTTTTAAATTTGCTAGTAATGTCAGTAAACTTACTTAATTCCTTACCAAACCCTGATTTTTCAAGTTGATCCATAATACTAATTTTAGATTTAGCTTCCGCTAAAGCTTTAACACCGTTAGGTTTTACCCTAGATATGTTATTAATCTTTCCCATATCGACAAATTCTCTATCCTCTTTCTCTTTACCAAGCTTACCTTCAACTAAGTTTTTCATACCTAGTTTACCATCTTCTTGGAGGTCAGGAGAATAATCATAAAGTTTTTGAAACACATCAGGATCAATCTCGAAGTTATTTAATAAGCTTTCATTCATGACACCTAAAAGAACTTCAAATTGAGTTTCTCTTAAGTAGTCTCCTGAGTATTTGATAGCTTTACATTGAGCTACAAATATTTCAATATTAGACACGCACTCATCGAAATCTTTTTTTGTTAACATTTTAAAGCACTGACCAGAAATAATATTATCTAAAGTAACTACTGAGTTGGTTGATGTAATAAAACGTGTAAAAGCTTCTGATATTTTATTAGCAATCGCACCTTCAATTTTATTTTTAACATTAGAGCCAGAAATTGTCGCTGTGACTTTGAATAATTCAATAATAGCTAAGGTCGGATAATCTCGTTTAGTATCAAGAACACTTTCATTTAAATTAACATGTTTGTTAGATAGATCATTCTTTTTAAGGATGTCAATATACTTTGCAAGTGTTGGATTTTTCTTGACCAACAAAGCTAGATCAGCATTCTGATCTATATTAGTTACGATATTATCATAATTAAAATCATCTTTATCAATTTTCTGTCCAGCTAAAGCCATAAAATCAGAAAATGACTTCTGTGCCTTTTTATTTTTTAAGAATTTAACATCATCTTTATTACCAGCTTTTTCAGAACTAGTCAAAGCTAATGAATTAATATTAGATGCAACTCTGTCAACTTTCTTAGACTCTTTGTTAGTGTCTTTGAAAACAGAATCCTGCATTGCTTGTCTAAATTCAGCTTTCGTAGAAAGTTTTCTATTTTCATAATCATAAACTTGTTCTTCATCATCATTAAATTTTTTCAGTTTACCTAAGTTAACTGTTTTATACATTTGTCTTAAGTTAACATTCTCACTTAAGATTTTAGAAAGATAGAGAGGAATAACTTCAGTTATACTTCTATGTACTTTATTATCAAATATAGCTGGTTTATTATGTTCAAGTATACTTGATTTCTTTACTTCAGACTGTTTAATACCTGGGTCAGTTACACCTAACATCTCACTAGCACCACCGAAGAGTTTGCTAGCTAAGAATCTTAACGGTGAAGACTCATCCTGGTATTCTTCTTTTCCCTTATCTGCCTTATTTTTCAAAGAAGCAAAAAGAGTTCTTGGTGAATTTGCTAACATGCTTAGCAGATTACCACCAGTATTGATAGTTTTATTATCTTTAATTTTATTATTTAGTTTACCGCCCAGCCAGTTGCCAGCTTTCTCACCGAGAATACCGCCACCCATACCGGACAAGACACCACCAAGAACACGACCACCACCGCCACCAAACTCACCGGCTTGGTTAAGACCACCTACTGCGTCGGTTGCTTGATCGATACCATCTGTAATGCCAGATATTTTTTCACTAACTAAATTACTAACTTTTTGTTTAACGTTTTTAATATAATCAGAACTAGAGAAAAGTTGTTTATATGTATTCTGAATAAACTGTGTTCTTAAAACTTCAGAGACTCTTTCTGATGTATTGAGTTTAACAAAATCAGGAAGCGCACTATACTTAGCAATGTTTTCTAATTGAAGAGAGAAACCTTTATAGTAGTCTCTCATTGTCTTAAGCATATCTGACTGAATGAAATAACTCTTATATTGAAGCTCTAATGATTTACGATAATACTCTTTACTAATTTGTAAAGTGAAAGCTGTCTGATTAGAGATATTTCCATCGATACTTGTTAATACATCAATATTAACTTTGTCGATTGCTAATCTTTGTTTCTTATCAACTTGTTCTTCAGAACTTCTCTTGGCTTCAAAAGCTTTCTGAACATTTAATTGTTTATCAAATATAGAAGCTAAATCAGATTGAATACTTCCTTCTCTGATCTGTTCTTCTGATTGTGCTTTAAATTGTTCAAAATCAGTTTCATACTTAGATAAAAAACCATCCAACATTTTAGACTGGAATGGTAGAATCTTTTTAACTTCTTTACCTAAGTTATATAAACTCTTATTAATCTTGTTCTTGCTTGCGCCGAATGTTTCTTTAGCAAAATCGCCATATTCCATGGCTGCATAATAATTATTGGAATATGAATCAGGTAGTGCTTTGCTTGCTGTCTTTTTAGCTACAGAATCAAGAAAACCTTTACCAGCTTCTTCAGCAAGTTCTTTAGCTATAGCACCAGGTTTACTACCACTAGTTGATCTTGAACCATCAATATCCTCTAGTTCACCAAAATCCATACCATCATCTAGACCATCTAAATCATCAAAATCTAATTCGTTATCTAAATCTTTATTGCCTGATTTCTTTTTCATGACAATCCTTTAATTCATAGTCAAACAATAAAACAAAAATAGAAAAAAAAAAACACCAGGAATTGTCCCGGTGTTCTTAGTAATATTACCTCAGTTTCTTAAGAGCGTAGTTTTCCCAGTACTCTTTGTACTTACCGCCTTTATCGGCTACGATCTTTTCGAGCTTCTTCTGTTGATCATTTCCACGACGCCAGACTGCTCCATCGTCAGTATAGTCATAGTGCCAGTCGTGAGTAAGACACATCCTTCTGAACGCATCAAACTCATCATCACCAGTACCGAATTCTCGCTCTTGTGCGGTAAGGAGATACTGACGTTGATTTTCAAGTGCTTTGTGAACAGCGTTATTAATCAAAGCACCGAGTCGATACTTCAATCCTTGAATAAAAATATTAACAAAATGAATACCACCACACTTGGCTTCTTCAAAAAGCTTTCCAAACTCTTCAACAGAATTAAAGAGCGTATGGTAACTATCCGTTTCAAATGGAAATTGTTGTTTATCAATACGACTAATAAAGGTGTCACGGTCCATGACAAAACTCCTAGGCTCTTGGGATAAGAATTCTTAGCTGAGAGCTATGACTAAGAATTAGGTTCATTTAATATATATGTAACCAAGATTATTTCTAATTTATGTTTTCTTATTTTTGACGGCATTTTTTGATATCCTTAAAGGAAAGACAATGGACGCAACATCTCTTAAAAAACTACCTGTAAATTTAGATTTACTTGCAGTTACAGAACAAGATAAAGTAAGAGTCGGTGAAGTCACTGACATGCAAATTTTTGATAACACAAATAACTTCCATCCGAATGGTTTATTTAGTACAACCATTTTTGGTAATATCGGTACAGAGTTTCGTAATAGAACTTTTGGTTATGTCGACCTTAAGACAGAAATTCTCCACCCGTTAATTTACTTTGCTGCTATTTCTTTAAAAGCTTTTTACAAACAAATTCTTGATGGTACTGTGTTAGCTGAATGGGATGCTAAGACTAAGTCATTTATTAAATCTAATTCTGATGAAGCCAGAACTGGTTATTCTTTCTTTATCGAACACATTGAAGAACTTGTCTTTGAAAAGAATGAATCTGAAAAACGTTCTTTCTTGGTTGACTTATTTAATAAAGCCATTAAAGAAAACAAATATAAGATGCGTTATGTTTTAGTTCTTCCTGCTGGTATCCGTGATTACTCTATCGATGATAACGGTAAACCACAAGAAGATGAAGTTAATAAGTTCTACAGAAAGATGTTATTCCAGTCTAGTATTATTGACCCTAATATCTCTAAGAAATCACCTGAAGTTTACGATAACATCCGTAACAGTTTGCAGAAGATCGCTTTAGAGTTATTTGATTTTATTAAAGGTTTACTTGAAGGTAAACACAAACTCATTTTGGGTAAGTGGTTAACACGTAAGATCTTTAATTCTACTCGTAATGTTCTTTCTAATCCGATTGAACGTGCTAACAATATTAATGACACTAACCGTTTAGGTTACAATGAATCCTATATTGGTCTTCACCAGTTTCTTAGAACAGTGGCACCTAAGACACTTTATGAAATTAAGAATAAATACATTAAAGATATCTTTATTGAAAACAACAGCTTTGCTTATTTAACTAATGTTAAAACTCTGAAACGTGAAGAAGTAATGAACACTCACATTCAGAAAGACTATGACATGTGGACATCTGGAGATGGTCTTGAAAAGGTTATTGCAAACTTCGGTAATCTTGATTTAAGACATTTACCAGTTACTTTAAACAAAGGTAAACATTATCTTGGTCTTATCTATAAAGATGGTAAATACTTTAAATTCTTACAAGACATTGACTCTGTTCCTGAAGGATTCGATAAGAGTAAAGTCTACCCAGTCTCATTAGCTGAATTCCTTTACATGTCTATATTTAATTTATCAGGTAAATATCCTGCGCTTATTACTCGTTATCCAATTACAGGTTATGGTAGTATCTACCCCTGTATTCTGAAACTTAAAACAACTAACACCTATGATACATTAGAAGAACTTAACTCTGAATGGCAACCTACTGGTGAAGTAGCACACTGTTTCCCAATTAGAGACAAAGACTTCTTTAATACGATTGCAGCTAATATCAGTCACTACTCAGCAATGGATGCTGACGTTGATGGTGATGCTCTTTCTATTATTGGTTTAACCACTGACGAAGCTATTGATGAAGTTAACGACTACTTAACCAGAAAAGAATATTACATCTCTTCTGATAATCGTTTCTACTTTAGTATGGGTAGAGATACATTAGACGCAATTCTTAACTACATGACAGCCTAAGAAGAAGAGAGGGATATCCCTCTCTTCTTCTATTCTATAATTTTAACCCAAAACTCTTTATAACTACAGTCAAGAATCTCTTCTTCATCATTACGCTGGTATTTAATTTTGACTAAATGTTTCTCATCAAAACCGGCAGGTAATACCACCTTATCAATAACTGTTGCAAGTTCTTTATCATATTTGAACTTGTCAGTAGTTTCAATAGTTGTCCCTCTCGTAATTCCAAATAACGAGCGTTTTCTTTTCTTTTGATACTCTATGCATTCTCTAAACATTTTATTTAGGAATATCAGGAGACTTATGTTCAGGAAGAGCATCCATTAAATCAGCATGTTGTCTAGCTAATTTAACAATCTCAGGATCGCCGTTATCTTTTTCAACTTCATCTGCATAGAAACGAACTGTTTTAGCAGCGTGTTTATCTTTACCTAAAAGAAGAAAGACTGGCATGTCTTCAGGTATCTTTCCTTTAGGATCTTGAATTCTATCATAATCAGGACGAGCATGTAGCATAACAATTCCTTTTAAAGTTTAATCTCATAAAGTTAAAGATAAATTAAAAAAGAAAAAGAACACCAGATTCCTCTAGTGTCGTTTTTACATATATTATTTTTTTTTTCGTACCCCCGATTTTATAACCGGTTACAAGTGCCGATGACGTTTTGTGGTGTGTTCGAGTCTTGGGGACTCTCACCCACTACCTCTTAACTCTTTAGTAGAATTAAGATATATAAAATCAAAAGATTTTGTAACTGTAAAAAATTAATGTGAAAAATAACTATTGAAAGTATGATTTGAGTAATAAACTAAGGAATTCCGTCATGGAAATTACAGCAAAAACAGACCAGTCTAGATTTATAGAATCGATCGACGCTACGTTCGATAGAGAATGGTTGAAGAGTACCTTTATTCTTAAAGACGAAGACATTGTTATTGGTGATGAATACAGTAAATGGGTAAGAAAGAATCGTTACATTTCTTCTGCTGACTTTAAGTTTACGTCAACATCACCTGGTATGAATATGGCTGTTAATCCCAAGCCACAGTTTACTAGATATGCAGATATTAGAGTTAAAGGAAAGATTGAAAGTCGACCTTACAATATTAGTGTCGGTACAACAGGACATCCGAATGGTCTTGGTATGGGTCGTTATTATTCTGAAGCGATTGATGATAACGCACAACGTATCTTTTTAAGATTCGGTGTACCTAAATACATTCCTTTGTTACTCTGGATCTATAAGTCATTCGACGTAGATAAAGTTGTATTACAAAACAGAGGTGTTATCACTTCTACAATTATTGAAGCTGTCGGTGTAGTAGCAAAAATATTTGCTATTGGAGCGGCACCTCTTTTAGCATTTAGTGTATTTGCTGCTAATGTTATTACACAGAGTAGTCGATTCTATTCGGTTAAAGATACAATGTATACGTACTGGTGTACTGTTGAAAATATCCTTAACCAGATGGTTGCTCGTAGAACAATGATTCCTCATGTTCTTCAAGACTATACATTTAAATTAGACAGCAGAGTTGGTACTGAACAAAAACCATCTAAAGAGTTTATAGAAGATATAGAAAAATTATTACCTGGTGTTGTTGATCCAGATACTGGACGTATTAGTGTGTTTGCTTTAGCGTTAAGAGCACAAGCTGAATTTAATAAAATAAAACATCTAGATGTTAAGAAAAATGAAAGTAGGAAGCTTTCAGAAGACTTTACAGGATATCCTGAAACAGGGGATACAACACATGACACTTACTTCACTAATCGTAAAGGTGAGAAAAGCTTTTTTACTAAGTATTTGTTTGAAAAAGCATATGACTTATTAATTAAAGATAATAAGGATAACGAAGTTAGTTTAGATAAAGATGCTTCTGGTGGTAGTTCTACCAATCAATCAGGTCTTATTGATTTTGATGCTACATATACCGATGAAAATGGTAAGATATTAGATACAACGCTTGATCCGAATGATCCTAAAGATTCAGTTGAAAAACGCATAATGGCTAATGCTGAAAAGAAAAAGGATGGTTGGGGTAAGTATCGTGAATACATTCTTGCTGAATTATCAGAAGGCGCAGCTTTTGCTGTCTTTAATGTTGAGTACACCGGTTCAATTGGTGAGTCATTTAGTAACTCATTCGGTTCTAATCCATTAGAATCAACATTTAACTCAATCAGTTCTAAGGCTCGTAACCTTACAGACTTAATGTCGTCAGCAGCTAACATTCCAGTTGTTGGTGACGCTATGAAATTTGCTGCTGATACAGGTGCTAAGATTCTAAGTGAAGCAAGCTTTGGTCTCGCTAACCCTCTTTTAGCTTTGGCATATGGTGTTAACATCACCATGCCTAAGGTTTGGGAATCTAGTTCAGCCACACTACCAAGAGCAAGTTATAAAATCAAGTTAATTTCTCCTTATGGAAATGCTTATTCTCAGTTATTCAATATCTATTTACCGATGGCAATGATCCTCGCTGGTAGTCTTCCGAGATCAACTGGTTCTACTTCTTACACATATCCATTCTTCTGTCAACTCTTTGACAGAGGTAGAACAAATATTCAATTAGGTATGGTAGAAAGTGTTTCATTTACACGTGGTACTTCCAATCTTGGGTTTAGTAGAAGTGGCCATCCAAATGCTATCGATGTTGATTTATCCATTGCTAATCTTGATGAAATGATTGCAGTAGATGTTTCAAGCGCTGGTGTTATTGGAAAAGCTACAGCAGCTTTAAGTCCTGATTTTAGTGATACTCCATTTGTTTCTTACTTAAACACATTAACCGCTGTTGACGTTTACACACAAATTTATAGACTTCCAATGTTAAGACTTAAGCTTGCTGAACGTATGGCAAATATTAAAGCTGTCGTTAATCCAGATCCAGCGGCATTCGCAGCAATGACTGTTGAGAACTTCCCAGGACTTGGATTTGCTAAAACTATACTTGGTGATAACAACCAAGCATTACAAGACATTACAATGCGATAACTATACCTCTAAGAGCTTCACAGAGGCTCTCTAAGCGGTTTAAATTGGTAAGACGATGAATGTTATACGGAACAGAAATAAACTCTTAAAACGCGTAAGAAACATCCAGAGGTTAAACCTCTGGATGTTATCTTTATGTATTACTGTGCAGCAACTTCTTCAACACTAGAAATGACTTCAACAGCTTCAGCTTCGATAACAGCAGGAGCTGCCGGAACCAGAGCTTGATGAATTGCTTCTGCATCAGCAGACAGACGTTGAGCTTCTTCAGCTTCACGAGCTTGTTGCTTGGCAATAGCAACACGATACAGGTCGTCGTAATTGACATCCTTGAGGATAACAAAAATTTCCTTACGAACGATAAAGTCAAACACACGAACAGACCAGTCTTCAACACCGTGTTGTTGCACGAGTTGCTGCATGATCTTACCGTTGGTAGCCGAGACATCCATTTCTTCGACGATATGACGAATGTTAACGGACATCTTATCCATGACTTCGATTTCAGCTTGGTTGATCTGAACGATAGCCATCAGGTTCATGAACTGAGCTTCGGTCAACTTAACCGGGAATGACAGACCAAGGTGGACTTGGTTAACCGGATCACGAGTATCACCCATGAAGAAAGCCGATTCATTGAAATCAAGATCGACACCCAGCGTACCAAGAACGTCAACACCCAGTTCTTCCAGCAGTTCACGCTTAGCAGCAGTGATACAGGTAGCAACCAGATCATCCTTGGTCATGACAAAGTGTTCGGTAGTATCTTCTGCGGTGTGTGCGGAAGTAGCCTTGATATCGGTCAGTTGGTCGATATGACCACCGAAACCAATACTGGTCTTAGACAGCAGACGATCTTCACTACCTTGTGCAGCACGCTTGTATTGTGCAAACACGATCTTGCCTTCAGCAAAATTCGGTGTGTAGAAAGTGACATAAGGAATAACTTGCAGGAACTTGTTGTTCGGGTCTTCACAGATCTCACGAGCAACAAAACAAGAATCGATAGTTTCGGCTTCGCCGCGAATAAGAGCAGAAATTTCTTCGAAAGAATTAATACAGAGTGCACGCTTCATTGATAACTCCTAATAGGTATTTGGGAAATCCATACAATATATTGCTTATTAAAAAATAAAAAAAAAAATACTACCACTGGTTAGGTGGTAGTATATTGTTGTTAACTGTTACGCAGTAGCGACAGCGAGACCCTCTTCGCTATCAGCTTCTTGCGGCTGAGTTTCAGAAACTTCTTCTGCGACCGGTGGAGGTTGCAGGTTGAACTTGACGCGCACAACTTCGTCAATCCAGCTATGCACATCGTCCGAATTGAAGTTCGGAATGATGGTATTATTGAGGGATTTCAAACCGTCCTTATTACCCTCGATGTAGTTGTGCTTAACCAGCTTCTTCAGAACTTCAGCGTTGAGCTGGCTCTGCGGAAACTCCTTGAGACCGTTGACATGGATCTTGTATTCGACCCACGGCAGTTCGAGCAGATCAGTGCTCGAGTTCTTGATTTGTTTCACAAGCTCAGCATGCATGCTTGCAAGCTGATACCACTTTGCCAGGTAACCGGCACGAAGATACTTCAAGTACTCGTCCTTTGTCATGGACGGAAGACGGGTCGGTTGACCGGCGTGACGCTGCATTTCGTCGCCGGTAGCAAGCCAAGCCATGAACGCCAAAGGAGAAACAAATTCCCCCAGTTGCGGAAAGAAGAACTTCTTGCGCCAGGTCATGGCGGCATATTTTCCGATTTGTGTGGCGCTAAACGGTGAGACCATGACATGATCACCACCATCAATCTTGAACGCCACTTTAATCATTGCTTCCTTAATAGAGATAGACATTTTTCATTCCTCGTAGGCTCGGTTGAGAGTCTCTTAACTTAGAGCCATTGTTAAGAGTAGGGTCAGATACTAAATATGTAACTGAAAACTTTCCCATTGCAATTAGTACCTCTGGAGGTATTTCCTCCAGAGGTTTTGGTTTATCCCTTTAGTTTAACAAGAAGGTCTCAAAGAAGGGTTTGACTTTCCGTACTCCACCGTCGGCATCTACAAATTCTATTTTGCCAACAATATACACTTTTCCTTCGTCTACATCTGTATTGACTGAGAAGGGGATGATGTCACCGTAATCTGAAAACAAGGAATAAACTTTTTCCAGTTTATTATCCTCAATACTAACGATAGTAAAAATATAATCGCTGTATTTTTTATCATAACCAACAAGATAAATTCGATTTTTCTTTTGAATGTAACTAGAAATCTCGATTGTTTTCAGACAACTAAGACTGTTGATGATTCCATCGGGTTGACAATAAACAATTTCTTCGGTGTAGGTAACTGTGTTCTTGTCATCAATTTTGAATTTGAAACTTTTATTTTTATATTGAACAATACCGATAAATGAATACTCGTTACTGTTGGTACAGAAAGGTTTAAAGAACTTGATGTGTTCAAAATCCTTAAACTCAACTGGTACTGTTATTTCATCGATATACTCGACGATATAGAATTTATCAGTAGTAATTTTGTAAAGTTTATGCTCCTCATGGTCGAAGAAGAAAAAGAAAATATTGAATCGATCGGAATAAACAAACAAATGTTCACCGTTGAATTCAAGATCCGACAGCTTAATTTCTTTATTTTCCTGCATAGCTTACCTCCGTAATAAGACTACACTCTAGGGAGATTGACTCCCCCTAGAGATGCAGTTCAGATTACTTACTGAACATGCCTGCGAATTCTTCAGACATGGAATCACGAACAGCCTTCAGACCACTACCCTTGACAGACGAAGAAGAAACAGTCGTATGCATAACGAGATGCTTGGTGACTTCCTTCTCAGACGGGTCCTTGGCCAGATGGTTCTGGAAGGTCTTGGAACGAGCAACACTGATGTTGATTGCATCGCTCTTACCGAAGTAGCCAACTTCTGCTTCAACGGTTTCAAGAGCTTTGTTTTCCTTGAAAACTTGAGCAGCCAGTTCACCGACAGCAACGTGAGTGGCGGTCACGAAACGGCCGTTGTACTTGGACAGTTCTTCAACAGTCTTGGCGGTATGACCTTCAGGAAGACCAGCCAGATATGCGGAATGCGATTCGGTTTCTTTGATGGTTGCGCCATCGACAGTCAGTGCCGCTTTGATCTTTGCAGCCAGATCAGAATGTTTTTGCAGATTTTCTGCTTTAAAGTTAACGCCCATTTGAAACTCCTTGATGATGGTAATGTCTGATTGACATCGGGTCTAGGAAAAATATATTACAAAACAAGGTTCCGGTAACAAAACACTTGTTAACCAGATCACCAATTAATATCGTAGATTAATAAAAAATTAATGTTCATAAGGGTTAGAGACAATTAATATATATGTCACTATTTTATGTTCCGTAACAGGAAAAGGTCTTATACGATTTTAAATAAATATGAGAATCCTTTTGTTAACAACATCTTCAATCATCATAGAGGTGGGTTAAATGCAAACTTTAACACCCTGTAACAACACGTCAAGTTTATTAAACAAATTTTACAAGAACTTAACACTATTCTTATTTTTTATCCTGCCGTCAAAGATAGCTAACATTTTTATTAATCTATCTATACTGGCTATTATTTATGATATCCGTAATATCAGTTTTAGTGCTGATAAAATTAATACGGACAAAGTACATAACCTATTAAAGATCACAGTCAGTGAAGAAATATTATTACTACCCAGTTATACTATTCATTGGTTCTGGGATGATAATTTTTTAAATACAACGACTGTTATCGACAGCCATGAGTATACCTTAAAAGAAATTATCAGAGATTCACATCTGTTTTTTTCACACATCTGTTTTGTTATTGACATGTTTATTAATCACCTCCCGCAGACAATGAAACTTAAACTAGGTGTGACAAACGTAAAGAAAAGAATTGAAGTTAAGCATAATTTAATGAACATCCTGATTTACAGTTAACAGAAAATACTAGAAGGAGCAGTTGCTCCTTCTAGTATGTTTATTATTCAAATGTCGCAGCGAGAGAAAATAACTCATCAATTTGGTCTTCAGATAAACCTAAAAGAGGAAGCAGCGTAGTAACCAATGCAGAACTTCTATTAATTATTGAAGCATAGTCCCATTCAATTCTAGCCGCTTTACCTTGTATTCCAGGCATAGAGGCGATGATCTGGTCAACTGTCTCAAGTAAGCCAAAATGTAACAAGGCTAATTTACCTTGTCTCATAGTTACTTCTTGAGGAATATTGCCAGGAGAAACTTTATCAGGAACTGGTTCAAGTGAACCTAGCATTAATTCAACTGTGGTATATTGGTCACTTGTTTTAGGTAGTCTATCGGTTAGAATACCATCATCATATATTTCTATAAACTCGTCAAAGATCTTAACTTTTCTCATAATTATTACTCCACCATATAAATAGCAGGAAGATTACTAGTACCTGATAAAAGATCGGTCGGCGCAATAGCCGGTAATCCAAATGCAGGATAATCTTTATAAAGATGACTAATACCAGTGTTTGCACTAACGGTTCTACCCAGAGACGAAGCTACTGAATAAATGTTAACAGCTCTTAAAGTAGGAGCACCACTTGTCATAATTCCAAACCAATATAACGTATTTGGTTCAAGTGTATATGCAATTGCGGCATCTTTATTTCCGGTAGGATTACTAGTACTTAAACCGGTTACAGAAGCTAATAATTGATATGGATTATCATTACCATTTGCAATTTTAATATTGTTATAAATACCTATAGCTGCTGTTCCATTAGCTTGAGCAGTAGTGTTAATTCTTAACTTAGATAAAGTTAAAGGTCTTGGCGTGACAAACGGAATTATATATAAACGCCTAGTTATCATAGCCAATGTTGCTAAAGCATATATATTATTATCTCCAACTATTTTTGGAGTTTCTTTACGAACAGGGTATGGTATTAAACCACCACCTCCATTTGATCCTGATAACTGTAATGTATCTGTTCCAGTATTATCAGAAATATGAATACTTAAAATGCCGGCAGTGTTTGTTCTATGCTATCAAGTCGATTAATTACTTCTTGAACATTAAAACTACCTACACCTAAAATCTCTTCTAGTCTTTTAATTTTATTAAATAAATCTGTTTTATCAAAATAAAAAGGATCTAACCCTGGTGACATTTTAGTAACCTCTAATAATATATTAATTCAAAAAATTAACTCTACCAGGATTTAACCTGGTAGAGTATTAACTTAATTTTCTATCGTGAACATATCTAAGAAATAAGCTCTAGTTAATCTATAGGTACTTCCTACTAACCTATGATCGTTATAAAGTTTAATATCTGTGAAACTTCCATTGGAAATAAGATGTTGGTTATAGTAAGCATCATCAAGATAAACAGTGAATTTTGTATCATTGGTTTTCTTTTTGAAATACTCACCTAACTTTCCATAGCCAACTAAAATAGGCATAGTCGGATCAATTTCAGTTCTAAAATTACCAGGGACAGTACTATGTTCTAGATATATTTTATTTAATGTAAGATTATCAATCGGAAGATCAACTAAAAAAGAATTAAAACTTGTAAGGAAACTAATGATAGCAGCATCTGATCTAGCTACACCAGCATCGATTAAAGAAGGATTATTAATAGAGATAGGAATATTAAGTTCTTCAAAAATATCTCTGCAATGATTCAATTCATAAAGTTTTTCAATGTAATTTAATCTATCTAATCTCAGAGCAAAAGATCGATCAGAAACACGATAAAAGAACTCAGGACTTTCAAATACCATATATCCACAAATAACTAGAATAGGTGTCTGTATAGGTTGATCAAAAGTAATGATTGCCTTTTCATATAAAGTATAAGGTGCTTCAGGTGTTACCATACTAATATTGATAGGTAACTTAACAATGTTACTATTAAGTTTATTAAAGCTTAAAATACCAACGTGATTGGTTCTGGCTTTTAGCATAGTCTTTGTTGCGTTAGGTATATACAACCTTCCATCAACAAACTGTGTAGGATAAACATAACCATTCACAGACATCAGACACTTATTGTGTAAGAGATCCATATCTGTAAAAGTGTTAGGACGTGTAACTTCCATATCAGGAAAGTTGTCTTTGTGATAGTAAGCTAATTCATCATAGTTGTTAAATCCAATCTTACAGATATTGAACTTGTAACCAGAGGTATTAGCTAACTGATAATTGAAATGTTTTTCTGTCATGACAAGTCCTATAGCGTAAGAAGTTTAAAAACATTACCAAACATGTCAAGTACACTATTAAGGCTGTCATTGACTTTAAACAAAGAAGCAATCAATAAAATAAGAACAACAGATATGAAGAAAACATATGTAATAGTTTTAAGTTTGATGTTATGAATTTGAACGATATTATCCGGATCTGTAATTATATTACGATAATGCATCTGGTCTAACATAATTTTAAACAGAAACAATTGTTCATCATCAGTTAAATTATTTTTAAAAATACCTAAAAGTCTTTTTAAGTATTTCCTCTCCTTATCAGGAGTATTCATATATTTAGTATTTTGGTCGGTTATTTCTTTAAGTGTTTCTTTAATATTTTTATTTATCATCATGATGGATTCTCCTATTATTAGTCAAAAAATGCTTTGAATTAACTAAGGAGATTTAAATGGTAAAAACAGTTCTTGATAAGTTAGTAGATCGTTTCTTGGGTTGGAAAGTTCCAGAAACATTCGGTCCTGATTGTGGTGTGACATTTGTCAAACCTAATTCAGTTTATCCTGAAAGTTATCCGGTTGGTACTAACCTATTAACAGCAGTTGAAGCTAAAGCTATGTTCCAACATGTTTCAGCTAATATACCTATGTTAACTGAGTATTTAAAAGGTACAGGTGTTTCGTTATACACTTACAATGCAAAGGTTGTTAAAATTATAGACGGTGATACCGTCGATGTATTGATTGATTTAGGTTTTGAAGTTTACAAGAAAGTAAGATGTAGACTGGCTAGAATAAATTCACCAGAGCTTACCACAAGCGAAGGTAAAATTGCAAAATCTTTTTTAATCGATACGTTGCCTATTAATGAACCTGTTGTCATCGTCAGTAAAGATTATGATAAATATGGTCGTTCAGTTGCAGAGATCTATTACAAAGAGACTAGTATGAATCAGTTAATGCTTGATATGGGTCACGCAGTTCCGTATATCGGATAATAAAACATCACCAGGGAATAACCCTGGTGATGTTATCATTTTGTTTGTTCACCAATAGGAAGGTTCCTTATCTTCTGCATCCGACCGTTACATTCTTTAATAGTTCCTAACAGACTAGTAGAGTAGTCTGTCATTGCTGACTCACGTTCATGTGGTTTAAGCTTTAAGTACTCTTCCTTTACAGGTGGTTTCTTTGGGAGGCACGGTTCAGTCAATTCTTCCGGCACACGCTGAGTTACGATCTTAGTTTCCTGAATGTCCAGTTTGTTGTATTTAGGTGTAGATCCACACCCGACCAGAATAAAACTAAAAAGAATAGTTAGGAACAGTTGCTTGAGCATTTGGTCTCCTTCAGTTCAGGGAAGAATGTGTCGAAAACTTCTTGTACAGACTCAATATTACTTGTTGAAAGTTGATCATACTCCGCAATAGGAATAGTAATCTCTGTTGGTGTGACTACGATCTTCTTGTTGAGTTGATCAATGGTAGCCTTATCTTTCAGTTCCTTTTTAGACTTTACTTCGATAAGCTTATCTTTAACTTTTTCACGTTCTTTACTAGAATCAACAATAGCTTTAATCTCAGCCTTGTGTCTTGTTTCTTGAGCGGTTAAGTCAGATTGTAAGTCTTTGTTAATACGTTGTGCTGTTTCAAGTTCACCTTGAAGACGCGTCACCTCAGACTTAAGATTGGTGGTTGTTTCAAAACCAAACTTAGACAAGATAACATTGGAATTAGAATAAATGAAAACAGCAATGATCAAAGCAAAGATGCCAATAAAGATCCCTGCTGAACTCATAACTTTTTCACTGAAGAAAGTTTTAATTGCTAGCCACCACATTGTTTCGCTCCTCTAAAACAGACAGGTAATGCACATAGCCAATCGCTATAGAGTCAATTTCATGTTCAGACAAATCGTCAATATTGCTAGTCATTTTGATTTCGCCATCATCCCTCTTCTTAATGAGGAATTGTCTCATAACTTCCTTCTTAGCCATATGCTGACCAGAGAAAAGCTTTTTAACCAACAAAGGTTCAATCAGCTTCATATCCATTTGCATCGGAACAACAATTAGATATTTGATCGAGAAGATAACTTCTAACAATGACCCATAGGCCATTGGTGTTAATGCATTATAGAAAGGAGCTTCAATAATCAGACGATCGATACTAGGATATCTTACTAGTATGTCTTTTATTTTATTGATGATAGCCATCACCTTGACGGTGCGATTACCGAACTTAGTTTCAACTACCTTTTCTTCATCGGTAAACTTACGAGCATTTTTAACCAGACAGTTTTCTTTTACAACGAAATCTGATTCTAAGTCTAAAACGGACAATCCACAGTTGTTAATACCTGGGTCGATGCTGAGTATCATTTTATAAACCTGTTTTAATATTTAATCAAACAATTTTAGCAAATCCTTAAAATACAAGAGAGACTAGGTAATCCTAGTCTCTCTTGTTTATTATGGAACTACTACAGAATCATTGATCAACAAAGGTTCAACACTACCAATATCCAATTCAATTTGTACTTGAGTTGTATTAGCGGTCAGGGCATGATATTGAGATAAGAAAGCAGCAACTTGAGCACAGATCAGATCTGTGTAATTGCTAACTGTGTTACCAAAAGTACCTTGAACAATCTTATCAACACCGTGAACCAATGCAATTTCGTTAACGACAGCGTAACGAGCATCACCAAACAGCAAGTCACAAGCTGTTAGAATTTCATTGATGTCTTGCTGATTCAGAGTGAACGTTACCTTAGCGGTAGAAACAAGGTAATCACCGTTAGGATTATTCAAATCAACATTGCTGAGGTCAGGAGGAGTCGGAGACAAATCTGACAAAGCAGGAGAAAATGAATTTGTTGTAATCATACCGTCATTCACATTGCGTAATTCAACCGCAGGAATGATATCATCAATGCTAAGTGCACGCAGATAGTAAGCAACATACTGATTACCACCGATGGTAACAGGTACACGCAAACGATACTTAAGACGCTCAGTTGAGTTCAAATCGTTAGCAACGTCACGAATGACAAACGGAATGAAGTTATACAAACTAGCGTGGCGTGGAAGATGTGGCTGCGGTGTTGTCAAAACAAAACCAGAAGTCGTTACATCGTAAGTTGCACCCTTATTACCGATACCAAGATAACCCAAAACAGGGTACTCATTGAGACCAGGAACTTCGCTTGCAAATAAATTAAATTTCTGATTCAGTGTGCTGTTAGGCAGAATCGTAAACGGACGTTTCAACGATTTTGCTGTTTGCAGATGTGCTGAATAGATTGTACGGACTACTGAATCCATTTAATATCTCCTAAAGGTTTAAAGCTAAAAATTGTAGCTGGTCAGGATCAGATTGATTCATCACCCAATTAGATTCACCTAAATCATTTAATACTTTATTATTAAATAAAACAGATACTTTATTGACTGATTTATAGCCGAATTCCATATTTGGAAGAACATCAATTTCATGACGTTCGAGATACTTATATTGATGATTTATAAGTTCGTTGAATGAAATTTGTTTTTTATCTGAGGTCTTATAACTTAACCCAACATTCATTTTAAAGAAGTCATAGTAAAAAACTCTACTATTTATATCTTCACTAATAGAACAACGTATATCTTTAGGTCCAGACAGAACAGGACTACTACTGTAGTAGTCGTTAATAAGCTGCACTGTATAGCTATTGAACTTCTTAAAAACTTCAACCAAAGATTTTTGGATAAGTTTGTAACTGTTAATAAAGTCTAGTTTATTATCATAAAAATTATTAAGAATAGAGAATGTCAATGATTCCATAGCGACATCGTCATAAGACAATAAACTATCTAGACCAATACGAACTAAGAAATTGTTAACAGTTTCATCATTGAAAGTGTACTTATCATGTTTACACATTCTTTCAGTCATAAACTCAAACTGACCATTAATATCTTTATCATGATAGTTTGTCATTGTTAACCAAAGACCAATATTCAGTTTATAAATTCCAGAGATATATTCTTCACATTGTGAACTTGTCGTAATAAAACTATAAGGAGGTATATGGTTTCTAATTGTATCTATCGCGTCATGGAACCAATACTGTTCACGGTAGCACATTCCTAATAAATGATCATTAGAAGGAATAGTGTCTTTGAAAACGCGTTCAATATGATAATCAGGAAACGTTGTTAAATTAGCTTTATTTGATTTATATAAAACAATCACAAACAGTTTAAATAGATCTTTGGTATTTAGTTTAAGTTCAGTGTTAGTGACAGGGTCAACAATTGTTACAAGATAATTAACCTTATTTGTCTTTAATAGATAAGCCCAATAGTCAATGATTGTTGGGATAAGTTTATGTTTAACTGTATCAGTGTTGTCAATGATTATTGTTTCAAGGTCTTTTGTCAACAGTGTGTTGAATAAAGAGTTCTTAAATCGATGATCGATTGTTTTGATATTGTAAGTTAATTCCTTAGGATTGCTATGCGTTAGATTAAACTCTTTCGCTTTAATGTTATCCAATGAAAAGTCATTAGGAGAATAAACTAAATTAGCATTGTTAAGAAGACGTTGGTTACATCTGTACTTAATATAGTCATTATCATCTGTATCATTTTCTTGTTTATAAACATAATTGACAATAGAAATATTTCTGTCTGTGAATAACTTATCAATAAGAATGTTAAAAGTTTTATTAGAACCAGCGTGGTTATCAAGATAAAGTAAATTTCTGTAAAGGAACAGAGATTGTTTTCTAGATAACTGTGTATAGCTTTCATCTAGATAATGATGACAGGATAAATAGTTTTTGATATGGAATGTATGTGCTTTTAAAGTCTTGGCATTCTTTAAACGAATAGCCAGTATCTTCATCAAGATAAAATTATAGAAGACATGATACTGACTTGCTAAGAACAGGTTATCTGATAAAGCATAATACGGAATCATCCGGATTTGTTTATAGTTATTAATTGCGTCTTGTAGTTCAAAGATAAGATCATGTTCATTCTCTTCAACCAAAGGGGTTGAATATGAAACAATAGTGAAGTTATCTAATGCTGTTATCTGAGAAATAGTTGAGTATTGCTTATCACAAATAATCGCTTTGATATAAAGTTCTTGTTCAGGGAACTGATCAACAATTTGTTTATAGAATAAACCATACTTTAATAATTCTTTTTTAGTTTTACGGTGAAGTGATAGTGTTGCTCTATCTAAAGGAATAGATGATCCATTGTCCAGAGACGTGATAATGATCTGTGAGTCTAACGGATGGTATTCACCGAACAAATGTTTGTAGTAGCGCCATGAAGCTTTGTCAGATAAATCTACATTATGAGTAGGATATGCTAATTTAATATACTCGTTATAGTACTTAGCTTCGATATCATTTTTAATGTTTATAGACTTTGTTAAATTGATGGTATCTTTAATATAGTTATTTGCTAAGATATTATTACCTAATATCTTAAAAATAATATTCTTTTCAGTTTTATTACTAGATGACATGATTAACCTTTCTGTTAATTTGTTTATTTATAACAAAAAGAATTAATTTTTCAAATTCTTTTTCCGATAATTCAATTAATTGTTGATAGTTAAGTTCTATAAGAGGTATATTTTTCATCTTAGCTAGATCTATTTTATTGCTATCTCTCTTACATTGTTCTTCAAAATCATGGTATGTTTTATGAAAGTAAGGTATCCATTCATAATGCTGTCTTCCGTGAAATTCTATCAATATGTTTAATTCTGGTAAATAGAAGTCATATTTAAATAGAAACTTCTCATCTGGAATACGATATTGAGGTTTAGATTGTATGTTATATTTATCTAATATCTTTTTTATTATATTTTCACCTTTAGAGAATTTACATATTGGACAGCCACGTCCAGATAAATGACTACTAGGTTCTTGTAAAAAATTACCATGCTTTTTACAAATAATAATACCTTTAGTATAGTTATTAATATAATTAAATAAGGAATAATCAAATATGTTTCTATGAACTTTATTTGCCTTTTCTATGAATTCTTTAATATTCGATAAAAGATATAAACCTTTATTTTTGTCACCACACTTAGGACAACCTTGACCTTGTAAATGCGCAAACGGACTTTGTTCAAAGTCACCATGTTCAGGACAAGTAATAATTATCTTAGTATATGTATTAACGTAAATAGTTTTTAAATAGCTATAGATATTATTATGTAAAAAAATAGCTTTTTCTATAAATGTTTGTGTCGTATATGGAAATTGCCCTGAACATTTAGGACAACCTTGACCATTTAAATGGTTAAATAATAACTGTTTAAATTCACCATGATCAGGACATATAATTGTGATAGGTGTTTTGGCGTTCACATATTTTATAAATGAATAATCATACAACTCACCATGAATTGCTTTTAATCTTTTTACAATTTCAGTTTCTGAAAGTTTTTTCATCTAAATATCTTATCTATGACAGGTCTAGACATGTGAAGTCCTTTATTGAATAGTCAGAAAATTTGTTTATAAAATAAAAAAGAAACATCCAGAGAGTTTCCTCTCTGGATGCTCTTATTACATTAGTACTTGATATAGCTATAAGAACCAAACGGCTCATCAGCTGAAAAATCAGGAAGAACAAATTTAGAAGTATTGATAACTAGGTCATTAGGAACAATAGTTCCGTCGAAGTAAGGAGAGTAATCATTAATATCTGAAGAAAATGAAGCGGTATAAACGGTAGAAACAGTTACAGTACCATTCCAACCGCCTAACAAATAAATTCTATTTTTAAGTATAATTGCTTGTGACCAATCTAGAATAGAAGGTATGGAAGTACCAGTTGTCCAGGTTCCCAACGTACCATCTGAACTAATCGGTGCAGTATACACTGTAGTTGTCCAGCTAGTGCCGTTATAACCACCTAATAAATATGCACGATTAGATGTTACAACAGCCTGGGAACCATACAAAGCACCAGGTAATGAATTAGCAGTTGACCATACACCAATTACGCCATCGCTATTAATGGTAGCTGTATAAACAGTTGAAACAAATGTTGATGTACTACTACTTTGTCCGCTACAAATATAAACACGATTTTTAGTAATAATCACAGATGATGAATACAAAGGACCTGGTAACGAAGTGTCTATTACCCAAGCACCAATGGTACCGTCAGCATTAATTGGTGCTGTATAAACAGTGGAAAGAATAGTAGTGGCGTTACTACCTCCTAACAGATAAACACGGTTCTTAGTAACAACAGCCTGAGAACCAAATATACCCCCAGGTAATGGAAGATCAGCAACCCAAGTACCGATAGTACCATCCAAATTAATCGGAGCAGTATAAACATTGGAAACAGCAGCAGTTCCATTGTAACCACCTAACAAATATACACGATTCTTAGTGACAATGGATTGTGATTGAGCTAATACAATAGGTAGGGCTGTGCCTGCAGTCCAAGTTCCTAATGTACCGTCTGAATTTATAGCTGCAGTATAAACTGCAGCGGTAGGTGGCATACCAGCACCAACACCACCACCTAAAAGATAAACACGATTAGAGGTTACAATAACCTGACCCGCACCTATCGCGGCAGGTAAAGCTGTACCTGCAGTCCAACCTGTGATATCAGTAGACTGAGTCGTATTGATCTGATACTGTTTTTGCCAAGGTTTACCAGAACCAGGCATCATGTAGTTAGTTAAATTGTCATCTTGATAATAACCGGAATAATCATTTAAACCACCGTTAATAGATGCGGAATAAATTGTAGCCAGTGCGGAGGTTCCATTCCAACCACCTAATAGATAGACACGATTATTAGTAACGATGGTTTGTGAATGCCCTAAAGCACTAGGTAACGGTGTCGTGACTGTCCATGTTCCTAACGTACCATCACTATTAATCTTAGTTTTATAACATGTTGTTATATATGTAGCAGAAGCAGTTGCTCCGCCAAATAAATAAACAGTATTTTTGGTAACTAAAACTTGAGCTGCCGCCATAGCGTTAGGTAACGGAAGATCAGCAACCCAACTACCTAATGTACCGTCACTATTAATTGCAGCAGTGTATACAGTCGATAAAAATGTTGTTGTGTTCCGGCCACCTAACAGATAAACACGGTTCTTAGTAACAACAAATTGTGATTGCGCAATGGCCTCAGGTAACGCAGTTCCAGTAGTCCAAGCGCCTAACGTACCATCACTATTAATAGGAGCAGTATACACCGTACCAATATAAGCACTAGCATTGACCCCACCTAACAGATAAACACGATTCTTTGTGATAACTGCTTGCGACATAGCTAACACACCAGGTAACGATGTATCTGTTACCCAAGTGCCGAGTGTACCGTCATCATTAATAACTGCAGTATAAACTACGTTAGTAGAGACGGTAGATGCATTTTCCCCACCTAACAGATAAACACGGTTCTTAGTAACGATAGCTTGCGATACTCCTAAAACACCAGGAAGAGGTGATCCAGTAGTCCAAACACCTAACGTACCGTCAGCATTAATTGGAGCAGTGTAAACAGCAGAACTATATGCAGATCCATTTGTTCCACCACAAAAATACACACGGTTCTTTGTCACAATAGCTGACGATGTGTATCGTGCAGAAGGTAATGCTGTTTCGGTTACCCAACCAATAATCTCTATAGACTGTGTCGCATTGATGTCATACTGCTGCTGCCAAGGGCGGCCTGCACCAGGAATAGAATTTTGAACAAAGTTATCACCAATCACGGCATATAAATTAGCGTATGTTGTTTTATTGACTTCAGCGCCATTACACTTTAAGAAACCAGCAGGTGTGGTGCTATAAGGTTTACGAAGAATATCACCAACAGCAATTCCGCCACCACTAACAAGTGAATCAACATACTGTTTAGTAGCAGCATGTGTGGATAAAGTAGGGTTTTGACTTAACGTCAAGAATCCAGTTAATGTTCCTCCTGCTGATGAAACACCATCCAAAATACCATAACCACTTAAGGTTGTTGGTAATGTGTTGCTATTGATCTTTGACCAATCAACACCAAAAGGAATGTCTGCATCTGTAAGATTACCACCACTTGTAACAATACCTTTAGCATTAACAGTAACTTTACCATAGCTACCTGGTATGACACCACTATTCGCAAGTGTAAATACACTCCCACCTTCAACTGTTTGTAAATCACCAGTTAAAGCAGGAAGTCTTGCAGCTGATAAAGTTCCACCAGTTAAATTACTGGCACTAACGCTATTAAAATATGCGTCGACATATTGCTTAGGAACAGCTTCTAATGTCTGACTAGGGTTGCCAGCCAATAATAACGGACCAGAAATATTACCACCGTTTTCTGAAATGCCGCCACCAGCATATCCACCCTGTTCGTAAAGATCAAGTCTCATGTTAACTCCTTAAGTTAGCCTTAAATATGGTTCACAGAATTCTTTTAATCAATTAGCTGTATTAAAAAAATAAAGGCAGAATTTTGTGACTATATAAAGAGGAATTGCTATGCCCGTCAATCCAAGTAGTTTAGTATCTATTATTAAACAAAATAAAGATAAGAAGATGGTCGCTACCAAGATCATCGAAACCAATCCTAAGGTTCTTCCAGTACTTCCAAAGTTGATCTCTGATCCTGAGACTTCTAGAAGTATGATGACCAAAGATGATCGTTTAAATATCAATCGTAACTTGTTAGAAAATATATATCATAAAATCAAATCTGTTAAACAGAACAATAAAAACATTATTAAACTATTCCCGGATATCGAACTTGCTATTCAGATTCTCGTAAGTTCTATTTTGTCCCCTAAAAAGATGACAGATATTCAGCTTAACTATAAACTGGATAAAAATTTTAATATTAACACAGTTGCGTTGGCAACCATTATTGAAAAGGTAAAGACCTATATTAACGATGAATATGAACTTGAAGAGAAGCTTCCTGAAATTCTTCGTGAAGCTTTGTTTAGCTCAGGTGCATATGCGCTAGCAATTATTCCTGAGTCTTCTGTTGACGAAGTCATCAACACAGATCTTCTGCCGTCTTATTCCACGGAAGATTTTAAACAACGTGCAGATATTCTCATTCATAACCTAAGTAAACCAATTAATATTCTTGGAACAACAAATAGAGCTGTCGCACTAGAAACAACAGCTAAACCGGATAACTTTATCCAACACCTTGCTTCTGAAGCATTTGTTAACATCACTGATAATATCGGTGTATTGAAATTCAATTCTATCCGTGAAAAGATTAATAAGTCTATTGTTAATAACGCTATTAAGAAAAACATTGCTATTTCTACAGAGTCTCGGGAAAAGCTCGACTACCTAGATATCTTTAGACAGAAAACATCTATATCTGCTAATAAAGATATTGAATTTCTTAAAACTAAAACTGAGACAAAACGTAAGTCTATCGGTAAACCGATGGTTATTAAAATTCCGACTGAGTCAGTTATTCCTATTTTTATTCCCGGTGATGAAACGGAACACATTGGTTACTTCATCTTGTTAGATGAAACTGGTAAACCTTTAAACACTGAGATCAAAGATAACGACGTTAGCCAGCTTAATTCTATCATTAATCAATCTAGTTCAAGTAGTCAGCTGTCGCCGGTCCAGAAGGCTTACAATAGCCTTGTAGGGGATACTAACACTAATGTTGATATCAATCAGTTATTTGGCATGTATAAAGATGTTCTTGAACGTCAAATTTATCAGTCTGTTAAGAATAGTCTTTATGGATCAAATATTGAAATTGCAAATAAGAACGACATCTACTTCTTGATGTTTACTCGTGCTCTTGCTGATCAGAGAACCAGTGTTCTTTATGTTCCTAGGAACTTACTTATCTATTTTGCTTTCTACTACAGTGAACTAGGTATCGGTAAATCTCTTCTTGAAAACTTATCTGTATTGTGTAGTCTTCGTGCTATTCTCTTGTTCTCCAAGGTTATGGCATATGCTAAACAATCTATCGATGTTACCAAGGTAAATATTTCTCTTGATCCGAATGATCCTGATCCTGAGAAAACGATTGAGCAAGTTCAAGACTCTGTTCTTAAGCTTCGACAGAACTATTTCCCATTGGGTATTAATAACCCTGTTGATCTGGTTAACTGGATTCAACGTGCTGGTTTACAATTTAGTTATAGTAACAATCCCTTGTTACCTAATATTCAAATTGACTTTGAAAACGCCAATATTCAACATACCATCCCAAGTTCTGAACTTGAGGAAGATCTTCGTAAACAAACTATCCTTGCACTTGGTTTGACACCAGAAACAATTGATAACGGATTTACACCTGAGTTTGCAACCACCGTTGTAAATAATAACATTCTGTTATCTAAGCGTATATCTATTTATCAAAAAGCTTTGATTAAACATTTGTCAAACATGCTTTCAACAATTATCTATAACGATGAAGATCTTCGTAGTCAACTTCGTAAAGAAATCCTTGAAAATCTGGATTCTCTAAATGAACAACTAGACGATGAAGAAAAACAATTACTTACTAAGAGTAAAGATGAATTTGTAGAATATTTCTTAAACAAGTTCGGTGAAAGTTTGTATATTGAATTACCGAAACCTGAAAATACAAATCTGACCAATTTGTCAGCTGAATACGATATCTATAAAGATAACCTTGATAAGGTTCTTGACTCTGTTATGTCTAGCGAAATCTTCAGTGAGAATATTGCTGGTGAACTTTCCAACCATATTGATACGATTAAGAATATCTATAAACATCATTTGCTTCGTGCTTGGATGGCCAATAATAACTTCTATCCAGAGGTTCTTGAATTTGGTAAACAGAACAATGAAACAGATGATGCTGACAAATTGCTTGATCTTATTAAAGAGCATTTGGTAGGTACGTCTAGAAATGCTGACAAGTTACTTAACCTTCTTCAGACTTATAAAGAAGCGCTTAATAAAGATCTTGAAATAGTTGCTGGTGACGCTGGTGCTGATTCTTCCTCATCTTCTTCGTCATTTGACGAAAATGGTGGTGATAATGAAGATGAGTCTGGTGGCGGAACAGGCGGCGATGATTTCGGTATCTCTGATGCTGACTTAGATTTGAAACTGTAAAAAAAAAAAATAAGCCTAGAGAGGGATCACTCCCTCTCTAGGTCTTTTATGTTACACCTTCTTAATAAAGATATCGCCGTTCAAAGCCATGGCGAATTGCAGAACAATCTTATCGATTGTAACCATATAGAATGTAAAGGTCTTTTGCTTGCTAAGAATAGTCTTGGCTGCAGACATGATAAACACATTAATCAGATTATCTTCGATCTTGGTTAATTTGGTAGGTGCTTCAAGAACACCAAGTTCATGTGAGTATTTATCAACAAACGAGATAACATGCTTTTCAGGAACATAAGTAACTTTCTTACCTTCCTGTTGATCGATACCACCGAGATCATTAAGACTGTTCTTAACCTGGGTGATGAAGGCATTCATATAGTTAATCAGTTCGTCTTCAAGATCTTCTTCAGTATCTTCCAGATTACGGAGGAACTTCAGAAGCTCATTGAAATCAGCCATGAAAGAATCGATATGAACTTCAACCGGAGAATTAACGGCAATAAAGTCATTGATCGTATCAGTCATGATCGTATCAAATGCATCAAGCATGTGAATATCATACTTATTAGTCAGAGTAGGCCAGGCTGCTTTGACTGCTTTATACATATTCTTGATATCATTGTCAAGAATAAGTTCATTGAATTTTGCTTGGTCAGCAGCCTTATAGAAGCTATTTTCAACCAGGTAATGGCCGACCGAAATAAGTTTGTTAACACCCTCATCATGAGCATGATCGATACAGCTTTCGACAGCTTCTTCGAAACAATCAGTCAGCGTCAGTTTATCTTTTTGTTCATAAATTTGATTTGCTTTCACTTCGTCACAAAAGGTAGTCAGTGTAACTTTGTTATTACCGTTGAACTTAATACCTTTTGTCACGGTGATGCTAAATTCTTTACTCACTGGAGGAGTTTCAACTACTTCTTCCATAGGTTGCACCATATTTGTATTCGTTGATTGGAAACGAGAATCCATTGTATAATCCCCGTCAGGAAATGCTGTCCCACTGACACCACCAGTGATCGCTTGGTTTTGATTACCAAAACGACCAGTGTTCATCGGCATACCACCCATCACAGGCATACCACCGTTCATCGGCATCATATTCATATTCATAGGCATGCCAGTGTTCATTGGCATGTTAGGATTCATATTGGAAGGCATCATACCACCGCCTCCAGACAAAGCCTGAGCTTGCTGAGGAGTGACTACCATTCCATTCGGTAGCATAATCATACCGTTAGGAAGCTGAATAACATTACCTGCATTCTGCGGTTGTTGCATTTGCTGTTGCTGCTGTTGTGGCTGCATACTACGCATATGACCTCCCGCAGGATGTGGGTTATTGAAACGATGCATTTATTTTTCTCCTTAATCTGTGTCGATTTGTTCCATCAGTTCAAAATCGTCCGACTCTATATCATCGTCGTCGACTCCGCCAACCTCAATCAATAGCTCTGGAATAATATCATCATTATCCTCAATGGTGTCAGAGGTAACAATGTTAGCCAGAAGTTTATCTGTTTCTTCGATAATGTTATTGTAAATAGGATGCGGTAGTACAGAACCTGTTGCAGGATCAATGTTAACATATGGGTTGAGTCGAACAACTGGAACAGGGTTCTTTTTACTCAAACCAAGAATACTACCAACTGTAGCCATACTAGCCACAATCTTTTTCTTTTCAGACGTGTTTACGTCTGCGTTATTAATATTAACAAAATCAGATTCCTGCTGAACAACCATAGCCGTGTTTTTCGGATACAGATGATCGCCTGAATATTCAATACTTGTAACGTACTGCTTATCCTTTTTCAAAGAGAAGATAGCACGTGTAACAAAATACTTCTTAAAGATCTTATCAACAATTTTACTTTCAAGCTTATCGTTACCAATACGAAGCTCTTCTTTATTAATATCAAGAACAATACGAGTAATACGAGAAGTCAAGTGCGACAAAATAAACGACTCAATCTCATAAGTCTTGTTATGATATAGACTACGAACTTCTGCGTTCATAATCCAATTATTAAAGTTCTTAAAGATAACTGCTAGCAACCTTATTAGATTACCAGAGTCAACACCAATGTCACGAAGTTTGTTAATCGTGATAGTGTCGAAATTAGAATTCAGATCGTTAAAGTGTGCGTTGATCTTTTCGCTCAAGTAAGCAAGTCCATGGTTACCTGAGTGGATAATTTCACCAAGCAAACGCTTCCAGATCAACGTGTTATCTAACTCATCAATACTGATAGCTTCAGGGAAGTTATCGATGATATAAAACATGTTCCCAATGACATAAAGAACATCTTCATTATACTTATCTTCATCCACCAGGAACTTAATGTTCGTAGTTTGATAAAGTGTTTTATTCCGAATATAACCATGAGGAGCATTACCTGTGCTCGACATAATTACTTTGTCGTTTTTGCTGTAATCATAAACCGGAGTAGGAACAAACCCCAGTAAGATTTGCATAGCTTTGGTATAACCATAGTTAGCAAGCAAGTAGTGCATAACTGTAGTATTAGCCTTAGTCGTGTCTTCTAGCTTTTTAACTTGATTCTTATACAACTCTGTGTTAACAATGGACACACGGTTAAACACACCACTGGACTGTCCAGCTTGTTGAACTTGAATACTGAAGTAAGTACGAGTAAAACTATACTTAGCAGTCAGAATGTTAATAAAGATAATTTTATCACCGATACTAATAACCTTATCCGATAGGACAGGCATCACAAGAAAGTTATTACCACTCAGATGAATGATATTACCCTTGTTCATGTACGGAATATAGAACTGATGATGACGAATATTTTCTTCATCACCATACTTAAACATAAAGTCAACAAGATAGATATCATTTTCAGCGATATCATAAACAACCTTGCTGGTTTTGTTAAAAAGAAACTTAATCTCTTCCTTGGGCAACAGTTCCCTGTAACCCAAGTATTCTAAATGCGTGTTCGTCTTACTGTTACAGCTATATTTAATAAAGTTATCGATATAGTTAATTGCGTAGTTCAGTCGATGATAACAAAGACCTTCTACTGCATGCTTATTAAATTTAGGAGTTTTATCCGCTATAAATCCGGCTAGTGTTTTCAAGTGATCTTCTCCTCAGTGATGACAAACTATTGTGCAATAATTATTAAAATATTAAATAAAAATAACGCACACCTACAAGCTATGTAGGTGTGTTATCCAGATACTATATATGCGACTAATTTATAACCCATTACGATGCTTTACTTAGTTGTTTATAGATCATAAAACCAGTAGCCAAAACACCGGCTGTGGCTGCAACAGTTTTGATTGTCTCAATAAAAGACTCATGTTCATATCTAGCGTCATCATGACGATACTTACGTTCTTCGAAATAATGACGCATACCATAACCATTTGTTTCATATTCAGTTTTTTCTTTAAGGCCTCTGCTTTCTAATTCACGTTTCAAACTAAGCAGACTTGCCTCTTGCCGTTGACCTTCTTGCTTAAGTCTAGCAATTTCAATTTCACGAACGTGACCTTCACTTTCATACCGGACACGGTCTTCTTCATTTTTACGTCTAGCTTCTTCTGCTAAACGTTTACTTTCAAGAATACTGTTATTTAATTCAAGTTCCCTGTGACGTAAACCAGCTTCTTTGTCACGAAGTTGTTGGTTATATAGTTCAGATTTATCAGCGCCTTGTTTTGCTTCTTCCATAGTTTTATAAATAAAATCAAGTTTATCAATCTCATCTAAAGGTATAGGTGCATCAGGTTGTGTACCCGCAACACTATCATAATAACCTGTGTAAAGACCATCAGGTTGATGAAGACTAGCTTCCATAGAGAGTCTAGGAATTTTAGTAACTTCACTATGAATATTATAATAACGATCACCGAGTCTATTTTCTCGGTCAATTAAATAAATGTACTTGGTTCCTTGCAGTACAACATCCTTTAAAATTTTAGAATCAATATTACGTGTAATAGCAGGATTATTCTTATATTGAAATACAGATTCACGACTCAATACAAGATCATATTCATTAATATAAAGATCTTGGAATTGTTGTGAACTATGAGTTCTATTCTTATGATTAAATGCATCTTGATGAATAATACTAAAAGTTGTAACTTTAATAGAGTTTGCTTTAAACTCATTATCCATATAGCTTAACTGTTGCCAGCTTTCATTTGCAAACTGTATAACTTTTAAGAAGTTAGTAAGTTTAATATTGGTGTTGCTAAGACCTTGGTTATTCTGAAGAATAAAATCTAGATAGTTTTTATCTATACCTGTAACAGAGGTAACATTCGACGGTGTAGGTAAACGATACACTGTCATAATAACAATATTTCCACGATACATGTCTTTTAAAGTTTTGGATTCAAGACGTGGAAGAACACTAGGGAAATTAAGATGGTCATAACAAACAATATCAAAATCTGTAAAATTGAATAGATATTGAGTAGGAACAATTGAGATATCACCAGAAGTAACATCTATCTTTTTTTGTTCTTTTATAAACTGATTAAGTTTTTTATTAGATGCATTAGCATCGTATGTTTCGATATTGTTGCAAACATCACCACCGTGTATCATTTTTATATCAGTCGTGGGTTTAAATTCCATTTCAGATATAAGTGGAAAAAAATCCTTATATCCAACCCCTTGGAATACACGACCGTTGTCTGTCATAAAACATGAACTGACAAGACATTTTGTATTGACATACTCTAGGTTCACAACATCACTCCCAGTTATTTATACAGATACTATATATGATATTAATAATACTTCCGAAGCGAAGGTAAAAATACCAAGAGGACCGAAGTCCTCTTGGTATCTATATTACCCAGATTACACTGAGTGCATATTGACAGAAATCTTACCAGTAACTTCCGGAAGACCAGAAACGGTCAGCATGGTCATGATCGGCAGATTAACGTTGTGCAGGAAGCGCGGAGCAACGATCAGTTCCTTAGAAACTTGACCATCACGGGAAACCGGCATAACGACGGTCAGTTCCGGCGACCAGAGCATGTTACCGAAGTTCAGCGGATTGATACCCGTGTTACGAGCAGAATCAAACACACCAAACGACAGGAAGATCTTACCAGAGACGCGATGGTCAAGGGTAGAGACAACACGAACGTCGAAGGTTTCACCCAGTGTACGCAGATCGCCATCGGCCATCAGGTAGTTGTAAATAACCGGGTCAGTACCAACCACAACAGTCGGCTTGAAACCAGTATTGCCAGTCAGAACAGCGGCAGCAGCCTTGTATTCAGACGAACGATACATTTCGTTAGCGTAGTAACGGATCTTTTCGACCAGAGCAGCGCGAATGTCCTTGATCTTCTCGTGGGACTTCAGGCTGTCAACGGTAACCGGCAGACTGATTGATTCCTGGAAGTAGACCGGCTTGACATACAGATGACCGAAGGCATTGATTTCCGGCAGATCGCCGTTAGCATCAGCAACCGGAGAGTACGAAGCCAGAGACACTTGAGCACGCAGCAGTGAAGAAACAGCTTCGTTCGAGACACGGATACCAGTGGTGGTGATCAGGGTCTGGAGAGCGGAGTTGTCATCACCAGTAGCGTTAACAACCGGCATGATGATCGACAGCGGTGAACGGTACGGAACCGGAATCACACGGTATTCGACTTGTGAGTCGAGCAGTTGACCACGTTGACGGATGTTGCTGTTAGCACGGAAAGCCGTGATAGAGTAACCGATAACTTCAGCGGCAGAGATCTTACCAGCCAGTGTATTGAACGTTGCACCAGAAACCAGCATGTCGCCAGCATTACGCAGAGCAACCAGACCCAGCGTGCCACCAGAAACCAGGCAGTCGCCCTTGTCCAGAGAAACATTGCCAGAGATCGACAGTTGGATACGAGCCTTGTGCGTGGTGAGTTCCGGCAGGGAAGCAGGAGCAGCACCAGTAACGTCCAGGGTCGAAGCATCCAGAACCAGCGCATCGGAGTCCATCGCCAACAGCATACGGCGATAGTTACCTTGCGGAGCGTACGTAAACGTAGAACCCGGCTTTTCGTCAACTTGAACGCGGATCACATCAGTGTTGGTACCATCGGTAACCTTGATGAAGACAGCTTCCAGCTTGATATAGGTATCCAGAGCATCTGAAGGACCCATGATGCCGCTGTTCAGCAGTTCATTGGTTTGCGAAATACCGATCAGATCGATCTTGGTGTCAACCTTAACAGCAGCAGTTTGCACTGTGATGCTGTTACCGATAGCAACGTTCCAAGCCGGAACATCAGCAACCGGAACGAACTTGTCGGTGTTGTCATCAGAACCACCACCATTACGGAGAACCGGAATAGCACGGGTCAGTTCGTTCTTCAGGATTTCTGCATCGGCGTAGGCACGGATAACACTCTTACGAGCATAGTTGGCCAGGGAACCGGTAACAGAACGCTTGAAGTCATTGAAAACGTAGAACAGCTTGGCAGACAGAGTCACGCCAACTTCGTTCGGGTTAACAACGATGGTCGGGAAGAAGGTTTCGCCGAATTCATCTTGACGCGAGGCCAGCAGGTTGTAGATGATCGAATACAATTGTGCATTGCGATTATCACGCTCGTCATAGGCTTCGGTAGCGATCTGCGGACGTTCCATGAAACCGTCAGACACACCAGCAACCATAACGATAGCATCGTTACCCATAGACTTCAGCTTTGAGCCCAGAACTTGCTTCGGGTTGGTAGCCAGCATACCGGCGAGCGTTGCGGCTTCCAGTTGTTGACCTTCAACAGCGATGTTAAATTCTTGAGCGATCGTCTTCAACGAAGTTTCGATGTTGTTGTAGACGTTGGTCAGCATGGTTTCTGCATTGGCATCCATGCTCTCGGTAGAGATAGCATATTGACCAATCTTCTCGTCATTGAAACCACGGGAAGCGGTAATCTGACCAACCTTTTCAGTCAGGCCACCGATCGGGTCAACGACGACTGATTTACGACCAGAAAGCAGTTTTTGAATAGACATGTTTACTCCTGTTTACAAAAAGGGAAAGTTGATAAAACCTGTTTCAATTGAAACGAGACTTGATGAGATTAAAGTACGTATCATTCAGCTTAAGGCTGATATAGGTCTTGAACAGATAACTGTTCAAGTTAAACTTATACTGGTAGCAGAGACAATCTAGAATAAACTTCAGGAAGTTATCCTTAGACTCTGTTACAAATGTTAGAAATCCTTCTTCGGCAACAATCAGAAGAGTGCTATCTGGAAGGACAACAATTTCATAGTATTTTTTATCAGAGTAAATCTCAGGTGCAACAGCGCAACAGAAATTAGCTTTGAAACTATCTTTTACATACTGACGTTCTTGTGTACTCAGTAAAATAATTGAATCGTAATAGTCATCTGACAACGATGAAAAATACATTAACTTATTGAGTTCACGATTCATGTTAACGATAGATGCTCTTGTCAACAATGAAATATTCGGAAAATCTTTGTAGGGGATCTTAGAGACATCTTCATTGTTAAACGAAGCGTCTTGTAAACTTTCATAATTGTTTCGGTCTACAAAAACCAAAGACGTAAATTTTTTTTCCATAGTTTAATCTCCTATAGCTCAAAGAATATCAAACCCAATACCTAGTAATCTAAGTTGATCACGAACAGCATTGTATTGAGCAGAAGAAATGTTGTTTAAACGTATGGTATAGTTAAGACCATTTGACTCTTCGACACTTGACTGAATGATCCAAGCATCAGCAATAACAACATCTTTATCGTTATGCTTAAATAAGTAGTAGGTGTAGTCTACGTGATTAGGATTAGAACCAGGAGGAAGATAAGGATAAATTTGTTTCTGCAACAGTTCGATATTAGAAAACTTTAACGCAATGTTGTAATCTAAAATTGAAACAAGTTTAGCGTTTTGATAAACAGTTCCAAGAACTGAGTTTGGGTAAAGAGAAAAATTAAAATGTTTATTTAAGTTTAACGTAGGCATTTGTTTGTCCTGTTTGTAATTAATCAAAAAATTCACTAGAAACAAAAAAAAAAGAACAGAGAATTTAACTCTGTTCTTTATTGCTTACTTCTTTTTGTTATGTTCCAACATACATTCAGAGGTAACGACCTTTAAACTACCTTCTTCACAAATGTCAATATACCAAACAGCTTTGCTAAATTCAACAAACTCAGCAATAAAGGTATGAACATGTTCTTTTGCTTCAGACATTAGATAACCAATTTGATCATCAACATCTTCGCTCGAAGACTCATTAATTATAGCGGATACAACAGGACGATTATCCTGCAAGTGGCGAATAACAACAGCAATCAATTTACCGTAATTTTTAATACCCATGACTTTCTCCCTAGTTAATATCAAGTATTAAATATGTAATTGAAAAAGAAACAGAGACCGGAAACCCAGTCTCTGTTATTTTAGTCAAGTTTCAAATCACCAGAAACAATCTTACCACCCTTTCGTTTTAATTTGGCTTCTGTATCTAATGGAATAGCACCATATCGAAACACATAAGCTTTATGAATACGATTGAGTTTATCAATGTCGTTTTCGCTATAAACAAGTACATTTAGTCTTCTAGCTGAACGAGAAATAGTAGTAAGTTCGTGGTCTGTTCCTAAAGATCGAAACAATGAATTTTCAATAAAGACAATCGGTTTAAAACCCTGAGCTTGAACTTCTTGAATTTGTTCTAACATTGCAACACCTATAAGGGTTGGTTATTTTTGTCCAATCAGACGAATTTCAAAGATCTTCAAAGGAAGAACCGAGTCTCCATCTGACAGATAGTTGATAAGCAACAGAATGTTTTTGTTTTCACGACCAAACATATTGAAGTAAATAGCATCTTCTTCACTATGTTCATCAAAAACAGCAATGAAGTTTGATAAGTTGACAGCAGTCGGATGAATGCGATCACCAGACATCTTATCACTGTAATAGAAATAATCGGACGATAAAGAGTTAGCGTCCAATTTAGCAATAAGATCATCAAGACTTGTTACAAAGGTATTAGTGATTTTATCTTTAATGCGGTACTGAAGAATGCCATCACCATACTTTTTACGTTCAATCAAACGACTCAGAAAAGATTGAATAGAATAAATACGTGGATCGGTCAAGTTCTGTGCTATGATGTCTTTGAGATCAGCGCTGGTCAACATTTAAAACTCCTTACTTAGGTTTCTTGGGAAATTGGCGATAAGAACTCGTGGAAGTCTTTCACAGAGATTCTCATTGTAATATCTACATTGTAAACAATTTCTTTCATAGAAAGATGTATGCTAACAATGTCATTCACTTCATTAATAGATGTATCAACACCTTCAATTTCAAATGTCATACCTTCTTGAAAACTAGGGTTGAATTTATAATAAGAATTAGGTATGGCACCAACACCAAAATAGAACTGGGCTAATTGATTTAGTTGAACATTATTAATTTGTTCACCTTTTTTTAATAAATCAATAAGACTACCTATACTTGGATCAAGATCTCGTTTAGCATCACTGCCTTCAGTGGCAGGTGTCGTCGTACTACTAAACTGTTTAATTGGTTTTTCTTTACTAAAAAACCTTTTAATAAAATTTATCATGTTAACTCCTATTTGCTATTTACAAAGATTTGTAAAGAAGCGTGAGCTGTTAAGCTAATTGTTTTACTACGTTGGTTCATGACCGGATTAGAATTTGAGTTAGAATAAGTTATTACCGCTAAATGAACAACACCAAAAACTTCGGTAATTGTTTTCTCTTTATTCTCGTAAAGAATTTTACATTTAGCAGCTGGGTAAATAAAGTCATGATCCATATTGCTAATTTCAACAGTAACATAGTTACCATTCTTTTTTAGCAGTTCAGCAGTTAGTTTAAACTGATTACCGGAAATGTTTCTATTCGGAGCAAAGTTTAAACCATCAGCTCTATCTTTAAATATAACTTCAGAACTAAGTTCATTACGTTTAAACTTAGGACCATCAGCAGTCATCTCAACAGGTTTCTTCATAAAGCTATTCGCGTTAGAAGTTCTAAAACCACCACCTGACGACATTACTGAAGTTTCTTTATTGTCATTGATCTTAGTGATACCGTGAGGTAAAACTTTTAAAATCTTATCTTTATATTTATAAGTGTTTTCACTACTCGAATGACTAGAAGACATAGGAGAGAAAATCATTAATTTGTATTCAGCTTTCTGATATTTGTCTCCGTTATACAGAGAATAGATAAACATGTTCTTTTTATAAGTGAAAGGATCTGTTCCAAATTTCTGAACATAACACCCTATACCACCATTATAAACACCAATATTCTTTTCCTGAATAAGTTCAGGTAGTTCTATAATTCTTGTAAACGAAGGAATTGTAACAGCCTTTAGTTTGTCTTGGTTGTCAGGTTCTTCAATATCAAATCCATCAAGTACAGGTTTATTCTCAATCAGAATTTTATTACATTGTTCAGAGATAAGACTCTTAAAAAATGTAGCAATACTCATATCCTTATTCTTATTGATTCCCATATCAAAATTACCTTGGGTAGTCTTGATACGAATTGTCTCAACAGAACGATCTAAAAGTTGTAACGTTACAATTAAAGGCATCTGATTATTCAGATCTTCTTTAGATTGACTAATTGTATTTGGTGCTGACATGTTCTTTTCTAATAGATAAACTGCTTTATATCTTTCTACAACTGTTAAAGGTTCATCGTTTTGATGCATCTGTTTAGTTGTGATAACAGTAAATTCAATATTATCTAACTCATCATAAACATCATAAAGAAAAGTTCCAACAGGAATACTAACCTTTACTTCGATGTAATCAGAGATATTTTCAATATAGTTTCTTAGAATATAAATATCAACCAAAACTACACCATCTGTATAGTCAAGATCTTTTTCTACAGTGTGTAATTTAGATTCAAAACTAAACACTGGATTATAATTTTCGTCTGGATTCTTTAGTATATCCTGGATATCAGGATACAGCAATGAATTTTCCATTGACATTGAGGTCATAACTAATCCCAAAAATATAGGTCAAATCATGACCTTATAAATAAATAAAAAAAAAAAATACCAGAGAGTGTTACCTCTCTGGTTGTTGTTATGAAATATTCTTTTTATAAAGATCGTCACTTTTATCTATAAAAAATATATTTTTTATCATAGTCACCA
>ERZ795044.89-NODE-89-length-72329-cov-9.238800_pt1 | contig 72329 bp, 57 predicted proteins | sample MGYA00375128_ERZ795044 | MGnify/ENA primary metagenome ERZ795044 (study PRJEB30173, sample SAMN05720213) | anaerobic digester metagenome | isolation source: active sludge of municipal wastewater-treating anaerobic digesters | place: USA | collected 2014-12-22 ...
GCACCTTCGACGAGACTGGCGGGAACCTGCAGGCGGTGGTCGACCAGCTCATCCGTGAGACCGAAGAGGGCGTGGTCGCGTCCTGAACAGGGCGACCTCGGGGTGCGGCCGTTGGCGCGCTCCCCAGCGATCGGCGGGGCCTCGTGCGTATGGCGAAGGCGACCGTCGAGGATGGCCAGCGCGTGCGACACATCACGCGGCAAGTAGTGACGGGGCAACAGATTAGAACGTTCTTTCGATTTCGTGTTTGGGGCGGACTGTGCCGTGGCCGAGACTCATGAATTGAGGATTCGGCTAGCGACTCCACTGGAAAGGCCAACCCCGAACGCTAGCTTGGCTCGTGACCTGAACGTGCGGCGCGCGTGTAGGGGTTGGGTGCGACGCACGGGACGGGGACCATCGGATGGGGAAGCGCCCGGTCATCGGCGTGACCATGCAGCATCTGGGGGTGACAATCACCCCACGACTCAACGGAGAGCCGGAGAAGACCATGACGCAGCGCCCGGTCATCGGCGTCACCACGCAGACCCTGCACTCCATCGATGGGATCCCTGCCGGGCTCCCGCAGTCGGTGGTGATGAACCAGCGCTACTACGTGGCGATCACGCTCATCGGCGCCGCGCCGATCCTGATCCCGCTGCTCGACGACGAGCCGGAAGCGCTGCGCGGTGCCTATGATGTCTGCGATGGGATCCTCATCCCCGGCGGGGTCGACGTCGACCCCGGCTACTTCGGTGAGGAACCGCATCACAAGCTTGGGCGCATCGATCCGTCGCGCGATCGCACCGAGATGCAGCTCGCCCGCTGGGCCGTCGAGGATCGCAAGCCCATTCTCGGGCTCTGCCGCGGCCTGCAGGTCATCAACGTCGCCCTCGGCGGGTCGCTGTATCAGGATCTCGAGGAGCAGTATCCCGACGCCATCAAGCACGACTACTTCCCCAACTACGGCTACGAGCGCGACCACCTCGCGCACGACGTCACGTTGGCCAAGGGGAGTCGCCTGCGCCACCTGATGGAGCTCGAGCACATCTCCGTGAACTCGATGCACCACCAGGGGATCAAGACGCTCGCCCCGGCGCTCATGGCCTCGGCGGTTGCGCCTGACGGCCTCGTGGAGGCGGCGGAGCTGGCCGGCGACCACTTCTGCGTCGGCGTGCAGTGGCACCCCGAGGTCTTCGAACTCACCGACCCCCATACCCGCCACGTCTTCCGCGAGTTTGTCTCCGCGTCGGGCCGGTTCGGGGGAAAGCACTAGGCGCGGACGGGACATCACAGACGAATGTGCGGGGGGCGCCGACGGTGCCCCCCGCCGTCGTTTGTGTACCGGCGGTGACGCCCGGGCGACCTTGAAAGCGGGACACCGAGGACCACGGGGGATTCACGGAGGTACACGGAAGCGTCGGGCGCCAGCAGAGCACCGTGCGGCGACCAGGGGGTCTCCTCCGTGATCCCCCGTGTCCTGATTCTACTCGCCCACCCGACGAGCCTAACGCGCGTACACCCGCACGTAGTCCACCAGCATCGTCGCCGGGAAGATGGCCTCCGATGCGGGATCGCCGTCAAAGCCGCCGCCCACGGCGAGGTTGAGGATCACGTAGAAGGCGTGGTCGAAGGCCCAGGCGCCGCGCGCACCGGGGGCGCCCCGGTTCACCGTGTAGTGCAGGACCTCGTCGACGTAGAAGCGCACCTGCCCGGGCTCCCACTCGGCGGCGTAGCGGTGGAAGTCGTCGGAGCGCACGCCCGGCGGATACGCGAAGCGGTTCACGAACGGTGTCTTGTCGCCACTATACCCGGGGCCGTGCATCGCGGAGCTCATTTCCTCCGGCCGGCTCCCGCGGAACTCCATGATGTCGATTTCCCCGGATGCGGGCCACGGCGTGGTGGGGAAGTCGGCGCCCAGCATCCAGAACGCGGGCCAGAGCCCCTGGCCGTGCGGGAGCTTGATGCGGGCCTCGACGCGCCCGTACTTCGGCTCGACCAGCCCCTTGGTGGTGAGCTTGGCGGAGGTGTAGCGACAGGGGCCGTAGTAGCACGAGAGACCGGCAGGTGCAACGCGGGCGGTGATGGCGAGCGCCCCGCTCCCCGTGTGCGACGCGTTGGCCGGGTCGGTGGTGTAGCGCTGCTTCTCGTTGTTTCCCCATCCGCAGATCCCGGCGGCGCACCCGTCGCCCGTTTCCAGGCGCCAGGACGCGGGGTTGGGAGGCGACCCCGCCGCCCCCTCGAACTCATCGCTCCAAGCCAGGGTCCACGCGGCGCCCCCTCCCTCGGCGTGGACGCCCGTGGGCGGGCGAACCGGATTCTGCGAACTGGCGGCCAGCGCGACGCTCGCGACGAGGAGCACGCGGAGCGAACCCACGACGCTCGCCGGCGACGGGCAGCGGCGACTCATGGTGCGGACGGAAACGATCGAGTGGAAGGGCATGGCCGACCAAGTTCGATCACCGTCGTGGCGCCGTCAACGCGTTCGCGCGTTGCGCTGGACGCGCGCGTTGCGCTGGACCCGCGCGTGGAACTCGATCGCCCCACGGGTCGCTCGACGGGGTCCAGGCCAAACGACCACGGACCGAGCGCGCCGCCCTATCGCCTAAAGACAGGGGGTGGCACGGTGCGTTGCGCGAAATCCCCGTCGATAGATCAGGGATTCGCACCTGTCTGCAACGGCTGGAGTGCCAAAGCGTAGAGCATGGCGCAGGCGATTGACCGTGAACATTTCACGGACGAGGAGTACGGGCACTTCCAGTCGAGACTGCGCGAGAACCTGGCGGCGCTCGCGGTCGTGCTCGCTCGCCCCGACTTCGGCGAGGGCGATGTCACGCTCGGCGCCGAGCTCGAGCTGTGCATCGTTGATGCGTCGGGGCGCGCCAAGGGGATCAACCGCGACATCCTGCGGCAGCACGTCGACCCTCGCCTCGCACTGGAGCTCGACAAGTTCAACCTCGAGTACAACCTCACGCCGGTTTCGGCGCGCGGGGGGCCCTTCTCGGCGATCGAACGAGAGCTGGTCGAGGCGCTGCGTTCGCTCAATCGCACCGCCGAGGGGTTCGACGCGCGCGTGATCCCGATCGGGATCCTCCCGACACTGACGCCGGACGATGTCGCCCGCACGGCGCTGACCGACTTCCCGCGGTACCGTGCGCTCTCCAACGGCCTGCGGCGTACGCGCCTGTCGCCCTTCAGCATTCGCATCGACGGCGCCGACCCGCTGGCGATGACGGGCGACGACATCACGCTCGAAGGGGCGAACACCTCGTTCCAGGTGCACCTGCGGGTTGCGCCGCGTGACTTCGCCGCGACGTACAACGCCGCGCAGATCGCGACGCCGATCGCCCTCGCCATCAGCGGAAACTCCCCGGTCTTTTGCGGGCACCGCCTGTGGGAAGAGACCCGCGTGGCGCTCTTCAAGCAGGCGCTCGACGTGCGCGACCTGGTGGAGCAGGCGTGGCGCCCGCCGGCGCGTGTGAGCTTCGGGCACGGATGGGTGCGGCGCGGCGCGTACGAGCTCTTCGCCGAGTCGGTCGCGGTCTTCCCGCCGATCCTCCCGCTGGTGGGCGAGGAGGATTCTGTGGCGATCGCGCGCGCGGGCGGCTGTCCGCGGTTGGAAGAGTTGCGAATCCAGCAGGGGACGGTATGGCGCTGGAACCGGGCGATCTACGATCCCGGCGACGGTGGGCACCTGCGCATCGAGATGCGCGCACTCCCGGCGGGGCCAACCCCGCTCGACATGGCGGCCAACGCGGCGTTTCTGGTCGGGCTCACCATCGCGCTCCGCGACGAAGTGGAGGAGCTGCTCCCCGCGTTCCCGTTCGAGTATGCGGAGTGGAACTTCTACCGCGCCGCGCAGCGGGGGCTCGACGCCCGGCTCCTCTGGCCATCGGCGGTGGCCCCCTCGCCCATGCCGGTGAGCGCGCGCGCGATGGTGTCGCGCTTCCTCCCCGATGCGGCGCGAGGGCTCGAGACGTTAGGCGTGGACGACGACGAGATCCGGAGCCTCATGTCGGTGATCCGCGGGCGCCTCGAGATCGGGCAGACCGGGGCGCGATGGCAGCGCACGGCGCTGGATCGTTGCTTACTCGACCTGGAGCGGCGTGACGCGCTGGCCTGCATGATGGAGGGGTACATCGCGCGGTCGCTCACCGGGCGGCCGGTGCACGAGTGGGAGGCGTGAAGCGCGGGCGGGCTTCCGTTCGATTGCGCGCCAGCGTTTCATAGGGGGACCGGTGCGCGACGTCGCGTGCCCACCTCTCGCCTCTCCATGACAGCGTCAACGCACCCGCCCATCGCCCCCGACGCCCTGCACGTCGACGCGATTCTCTTCGACCTGCTCACCGCGCTGCTCGACTCGTGGACGCTGTGGAACCACGCGGCCGGCAGTGCGGCGGAGGGGCGGCGCTGGCGTCAGCGCTACCTCGAGATCACCTACGCTGCCGGACACTACTCCCCGTACGACGCGCTGGTACACGAGTCCGCGCGTTCGGCCGGGCTTCCGGCCTCGGTAGCCGATACGCTGCTCGACACGTGGGACACGCTCGCGCCATGGCCCGAAGTGCCCGCCGTCCTCGCGTCGCTGCGCGGGCGCGTACCGCTGGGCGTGGTGACCAACTGCTCCAATGCGCTCGCGGCGCGTGCCGTCGCGCGGCTGGGTATACCGGTCGACGTGGTCGTCGCGGCCGAGCGGGCCGGCGCCTACAAACCCGATCCGCGACCGTATCGGCTGGCGCTCGCCGAGCTGGCCCTGCCACCGGAACGCGTACTCTTCGTTGCGGGGTCGCCCTACGACATCCCAGGGGCGGGCGGGGTGGGGATGCCGGTCGTCTGGCACAACCGCTTGCAGCTGGTACGCCCCGGCGGGGTCGGGCCAGCGCGGGCGGAGATCGCGACGCTCGAGGCGCTACCCGCACTCGTGGGGACCATCGTCGGGTGAGGGGCGAGGGGTCGACAGCCTAACGACGTTCTCCGACGGCACAGGGGCGGCGGGCCAGGGCCAGGGCGCCGAGCAGCGCCTCCTCGGTCACCGGCTTGGCGATGTGCTCGTCCATGCCGGCTTCCAGGCACACGCCGCGATCCTCGTGCATCGCATTGGCGGTGAGGGCGACGATTGGAACACGGTGCGTCGCATCCTCGGCGGCCCGGATGTGCCGCGTGGCTTCGAGGCCATCCATCTCCGGCATCTGGATGTCCATGAAGATCAGGTCGTACACGCCATCACTCCAGCGCTGCACCGCCTCGCGCCCGTCGCTGGCGACGTCGACGGTGCACCCCAGGTGCGCGAGCAGCGACACGGCCACGATCTGGTTGACCATGTTGTCCTCGGCGACCAGCACGCGGATGCCACGCCCGTCCGTCTCAGGGACCGTCGTCTCCTGCCGATCGACGCCGGCAGAGGCGAAGGCGCCCCAGGTGGCGCCGCCGCTCCCCCTCTCCCGCGCGGAGGCGGCCGGGAGCGGGAGGGCGAGGGTGAAACACGATCCCTCCCCGAGGGTGCTGGCGACGGTGATCGTCCCCCCCATCATCTCGGCGAGTCGTCGCGAAATCGCCAGTCCGAGCCCGGTGCCGCCGTGCCGCCTCGTCGCCGATCCATCGGCCTGCGTGAAGGGGGCGAAGAGCCGGGCGACGGTCTCCGTCGACATCCCGATCCCCGTGTCCTGCACGTCGATCCACACCGTGGGGTCCTGCTGCGTTCCACTGCCGCGCGCCACGATCGAGACGCGTCCGCGGTCGGTAAACTTGATGGCGTTGCCCACGAGGTTGAACAGGACCTGGCGCACGCGCCCCGCGTCGCCCATCACGTGGCGTGGGCACGACGCCTCGACGTGCACCGTCAGCGACAGGCCGACGACGTCGGCGGCCGAGTTCAAGGTCTCGCGCACCTCCTCGAGGATGCCATGCACGTCGAAGGGGTGCGACTCGATCGACAGCTTGCCGGCCTCGATCTTGGAGAAGTCGAGGACGTCGTTGATGATGCGGAGGAGCGCCTCGCCCGACTTGCGCAGCATGTGCACGCGCGCGGCCTGCTCGTCGTTGAGCGGAGTGTGCAGGAGGAGTTGGGCCATGCCCAACACGCCGTTCATCGGCGTGCGCAGCTCGTGGCTCATCGTCGCCAGGAACTCGCTCTTGGCGCGCGCCCCCTGCTCGGCACGGTCGCGGGCGACGGAGAGTTGTTCGGCCTGGGCCTGCAGCGCGTTGCGCGCCTCTTCGAGCTCCCGCACATGCTGGTGCAGGCGCTGCTCGCTCTCGACACGCGCGGTGATGTCGCGGATGACGCCGCTGTAAATGGTGCGTTCCTCCAGCGCGACTTCCGAGATGACCAGTTCGATGGGGAACGCCTCGCCGGAGGCGCGATGCGCCGTCATCTCGCGCCGTGCGCCCAACGCGGGATCAGACGCCGCGTTCCCGTCGCGGCCGGCGAACGGTCCGTCGCAGGCGTCCGGGATCAGCAACGCGACGGAGCGTCCCACCAACGCGTCGACCTCGACACCGAACATCTGCGCGGCCGCGACGTTCGCCGATTCGATCGTGCCCGCCTCGTCGAACGTCACAACGCCATCGGCCATGGCGTAGAGCACCGCCTTGAACCGCGCCTCGCGCGCCGCCAGTTCCATCGACATGCCCGCGATTCGGCGATCGACGAGCGTTCCCAGGACGGTCGTCCCGACCACGAACGCGACCGCCGTCGAGACGAGTACGGCGAGTGTCGAGTCGGGGAGTACCCCGGTCGGCGAGTAGGGCGTCGCCCGTTCGAACACGCGCACCGACGCCATCGCGGTGTAGTGCATGGCGATCACCGCGGAGCCCAGCACTCCCGCGCGCAGTACGCGCATTCCGAGCGACGGTGTCGATGCGCGCTGCAGGGCGTGGCGCATGGAAAGCGCGGCCGTGGCCAGGACGGTTGCGACAGCGAGCGACGCGGCGAAGAGCGTGCGGTCGTAGTACAGGTCGGCATTCGCGCGGATCGCCGCCATCCCCGTGAACTGCGTCGCCGAGATGCCGCTGGCCATGAGCAGGCTGCCCAGCGCCGTCCCGCCCCGGCGCATACGCGGCGCGCTCAGGACGACGAGCGCGATCCCGCTCGCCACGACGGCCGGTACGACGGACAGCAACGTGGTGCGGGCCGAGAACGCGACCGGGATCGGGAGGTGCCACGACACCATGCCCACGAAGTGCGCCGCCCAGATACCGGTCCCGGTCGACCAGGCGCCCGCAGCCAGCCAGAAGGCGCGGGCCGGCGTCGCCCGCGTCGCGCGTATCCGGTCGACCACCGCGAGCGCCGCGATGGCCGCGACCGTGGCGATGAGCCACGCGACCAGCACCAAATCCAGGTGGTGCCGACCATGCATCGGCACACGCGAGATCAGGCTGTCAGGGAGAAGTCGCCACACGGCGAGAAGCGGTGGGATTCGGAGCGGGCGGGGTACGCCCTTCCCGCTCGAGGAGTTGAACTCTCTGGGGAGTATCGGCCTCTATTGACGGCGACCGGACCCTTTGGCGCCGGAAATCTCATTGGCGCGCCCCAACCATCGGCAGCGAGCGTCGCGCCTCCGCAGCGTCGATCGGCGGGGACTCGCGCCGGGCGTGCGCGAGGGCCGGGTCCGCGCGGGCGTACGCCTAGCGCGCGGTTGCGAGCAGGTCGACGAGCGAGAGGGAGATGACCTGGGTGGCGCGCACCAGCTCCTCGATGTCGCACCACTCGTCAGGCTGGTGCGAGAGCTCCAGGCGCCCCGGGCCGTAGGCGACACAATGCGCGATTCCGCCGATGCGCGTCACGTGCTTGTGGTCGTACGTCCCCGGCGAGGCCACGATGGCTGCCTCGCGCCCCACCACGTCGGCGACCCCGCGTTGCAGCGACGCCACCAGCGGCGACCCTTCGGGGGTGCGCACGGGATGCACCACCATCAGGTCGCGCATGCTGAAGCGTGCCTCGGGGACTCGCAGCTGCAACTCGGCCAGCACGTCGGCGATTTCCCCCTGCACGCGATCGAACGATTCCTCGGGGAGAAAGCGCCGGTCGAAGATCGCGCGACAGGTATCGGCGACGCACGGCGATTGGACGTCGTGCCCCGATTGTCCACCGGTGATGCTGTTGATGTTGAGCGTGGCGTGGCGCGCTCCCGCCGGAACCACGGGCATCGCCGTGACGCGCGCGGCCAGCGCCGGCTGCAACCGCCCGCGAATGTCGTGCAGCAATTCCCCCATGTGCTCGATGGCGTTGGCGCCGAGAAAGGGCATGCTGCCGTGCGCGATGCGCCCGTGCGCCGTCACCTCGAACCAGTACACGCCGCGATGCCCCACGCAGATGCGGTCGAACTCCAGTGGTTCGGGGATGATGACGTGATCGATCGACGCCGACGTGAGACGCCCTACCTGCGCCAGGTGCGCGGCACCGGCCCACCCGCCGCTCTCCTCATCCACCGTCCCGCTGATTTCCACCGTGCCGAGCAGCTCGACCCCCGCGCGACGCACGCACTCAGCGGCAAAGACGGCGGCGGCGATCCCCGCCTTCATGTCCGACGCGCCGCGCCCATAGATGCGCCCGTCGCGCACGACGCCGGCAAACGGGTCGAGCGTCCACCCCTCACCCACCGGGACGACGTCGATGTGCCCGTTGAGGTGCACGCAGGGGCGATCGAGGCGCCCGCGCTTGCGCCCCACCACGTTCACGCGCGGATACGCCTCGGAATGCTCCGGACGCTGCGTGGCGGTGTAGTACTCGATGGCAAAGCCCATGCGCCGCAGCGTGTCGCCGAGGAGCTGCGCGCATGGCTCGTACGCATCGCCCGGCGGATTGACCGTGGGGACGCGAATGAGTGCCTGCGTGAGGGCGACGATCTCGTCGCGCGCCTCATCCACGGCTCGCAGCACCGAGTCCCGCACGGTAGGTTTGCCCATCTTGCTCGATTGCCGTGGAGTGACTGGCCAGGGGTGCGCCGGAGGGATGATGCGCAGAATAATGCCGCAGGCACAACTCACGCACCGGATGGTGACGACGCGCGCGCTTCGCGTCGCAATGGCCGCGACGCTCTCCGTGAGCCAGGCGGTTTGCGCGCAGTCCAACAGTGCCCGGCCGGTTACGCCACGACCGGCGGCGGTCGCCGGGCCTTCGTCGGTCGCCGGGCTGACGGCGGTCGCCGGGCTCAAGGTTGGGCACTACACCCTTCCCGAGCGCCCCACCGGGTGCACCGTGATCCTGGCGGAGAAGGGGGCCGTCGGCGGCGTCGACGTGCGCGGCTCGGCGCCGGGGACGCGCGAAACCGACCTGCTCGACCCGGTGAACATGGTCCCGGTGGTGCACGGGATCCTGCTGACCGGCGGAAGTGCCTTCGGGCTCGATGCGGCTGGCGGCGTCATGAAGTACCTCGAGGAGCACGGCGTCGGCTTCGACACGCGGGTGGCACGCGTCCCCATCGTCCCCGGGGCGGTGATCTTCGACCTGGGGGTCGGCGATGCCAAGGTCCGGCCTAACGCTGACTGCGGCTATCGGGCGGCGAGCGCGGCGACCCCCGGCGCGATCGCCGAGGGGAACGTCGGCGCCGGCGCCGGCGCCACGGTCGGGAAGCTCTTCGGTGGCGGGCGGGCAATGAAGGGCGGACTCGGCACCGCCTCCATCACTCTCAAGGATGGGCTCACCGTCTCCGCGATCGTCGTCGTGAACGCGGTGGGCGACGTCATCGACCCGGCCACGGGGACGGTGGTCGCGGGCGTTCGCACGGCCGATGGCACGGCACTCGCCGATGCCCGCGCGCTGATTCGTGCCGGGGCCACGCGCCCCGGCGTGCGCGCGGGCGAGAACACGACCATCGGCGTGGTGGCGACCAACGCCACGCTCACCAAGGCGCAGGCCAAGAAGGTCGCGCAGATGGCGCAGGACGGGATGGCGCGTGCCATCTCCCCCGCGCACACCATGGGCGATGGTGACACGATCTTCGCCCTGGCCACGGGCGAACGTGCCGAGGCGGCCGACGTGACGACGATCGGGGCGCTGGCCGCCGACGTGCTGGCCGAGGCGATCGTGCGCGCGGTGCGCGAGGCCCGGGGGATCGCCGGCTATCCGTCGGTGCGGGACCTGGGCGCTCGGCGTTAGGCAGCGGCGACGCGTCCGTGTGAATACTCGACTCCTCCTCCTGCTGGGCTACTCGGCGCTGATGATTGCGCTCGGGGCGTACATCGGGCGTCGCGTGCGCAGCACGGAGGGGTTCTTCGTGGCGGGGCGGGGACTGGGGCCGGGGCTGCTCTTCGCCACGCTGCTGGCGGCCAACATCGGCGCCGGTTCGACGGTGGGTGCGGCGGGACTCGGCTATCGCGACGGGCTCGCGGCCTGGTGGTGGGTAGGGGCAGCCGGCATCGGCTCGTTGGTGCAGGCGCTCTGGGTGGGGCCGTGGATGCGGCGCGAGGCGGAGAAGCGCGGCTTGCAGACGGTGGGCGACTACCTCGAGCAGCGCTACTCGACCACGGTGCGCGTGCTCGTGGCGGCGCTCCTGTGGGTGGGGACGCTGGCCATCCTCTCCGGACAGTTGATCGCAATGTCGACGCTGCTGACGGTGGTGGCTGGCGTCCCCAAGTGGGTCGGCTGCGTGCTCGGCGGGATCGTCGTCACGGCGTACTTCACGGCGGGCGGGCTCCTGTCGAGCGCCTGGGTGAACGTGCTGCAGCTGACGGTCAAGATGGTCGGCTTCGCCATCGCGCTTCCGGTGGCGCTCTCGTTCGCCGGCGGATGGAGCGGCGTGGTGGCGGCGGTCAACGCCGGGACGCCGGCGGCGCCGGGGCCGGGCGCTGGCTACTGGAGCCTGTGGCAGAACGGCGCGTCGGGGTGGCAGTACCTCGCGCTCCTCGGGCCGGCCTTCGTGATCTCACCGGGACTCTTGCAGAAGATCTTTGGGGCGCGGGATGACCGCACGGTGCGGATCGGCGTGGGGGCCAATGCCATCGCACTCCTCCTCTTCGCCGCCGTCCCGCCGGTGATGGGGATCATCACGCGGGCCACGCACCCCGGGCTGTCGAGCGAACAGCTCGCGCTCCCCACGCTGCTGATGTACGACGTTCCGGTGGCGATCGGGACGTTGGGGCTGGCGGCGCTCTTCTCGGCGGAGGTGAGCACCGCCGACGCGATCCTGTTCATGCTGGCGACGTCGCTGTCGCAGGACCTCTATCGGCGCTTCCTGCGTCCGGCGGCGACCGACCAGCAGGTGCTGCGCGTGGCGCGCGGGGCGGCGATCGTGGGTGGGCTGCTCGGGGTCGGCCTGGCGCTGGTGGCGCAGACGATCATCGGGACGCTGTCGTTCTTCTACAGCGTGCTGGGGGTCTGTCTCTTCGTCCCGGTCCTGGCCGGGCTGTTCGTGAAGCGCTTTCGCGCCCCCGAGGCGCTGGCGGCAATTGCCGGGGGGATGCTGGTGATGATGGCGCTGCAGCTGACGGTCGGCCCCAAGGGGCTCGGCGGGCTCACGCCGGCGCTCGCCGGGGTCCTGACGTCGGTGACGGTGGCGGCGCTCGCCTTCCTGGCGATGCGGCGCGTGGGGTAGGGCGGGCGCCGCCAGCGGACGCGCGGCGTGGGTGATGACGGGTAGCGGCGGGTGAAGGCGGAGAGAAGGCGGGGTTCGACTCGTTGGTGGTCAACACAACCCATGGGTGAACGGATGAACGACAAATTCGGGCTGGCGGGGCGCGTCGTGGCGGTCATCGGCGCCGGATCGGGCATCGGCGAAGCGGTCGCCCGCGCCTGTGCCCAGCAGGGGGCGAGCGTCGCCTGCCTCGACATCAAGGGGAACGAGGCAGAGCGGGTCGCCGACTCGATCCGCGAGGCGCATCGTGAGGCGTATGGCGACACGCTCGACATCGTCGATGGCGCGGCGACGCAGGCGGCGCTGGACGCCGTCAAGCAGCGCCTCGGGCGCCTCGATGCGGTGGTCTGCACGCCGAGCATCAACGTGCGCAAGCCGATCCTCCAGTACACCGAGGAAGAACTCGACCGCGTGGTGCGCGTGAACGTGAAGGGGAACTTCAACGTGTTGCAGGCGGCGGGGCGCATCCTCACCGCGCAGGGGTCGGGGAGCATCGTCCTCTTCTCGTCGATCCGCTCGCAGGTCGTCGAACCCGGGCAGGCGGTGTATGCCGCGACCAAGGCGGCCATCGTGCAGATGGTGCGCACGGCGGCGGCCGAGTTCGCGTCCAGGGGGGTGCGGGTCAACGCGGTGGGGCCTGGCGTCGTGGAGACGCCGCTCACCGCTCCCATCAAGGCCAACGCCGACTGGTACGGCGCGTATGCGGCCAAGAACGCCCTGCAACGCTGGGCCGCCCCCGAGGAGATGGCGTGGCCGACCGTCTTCCTGCTGTCGGACGCCGCCAGCTACATAACCGGCACGATCCTGTTTGTCGATGGCGGGTGGCTGGCGATCGACGGGCGCTTTTCGCCGCCGGGGATGGGCAGTTAGCGTTTCGCCGGAAGGGTGACGGCGACTCCGCGCGTCCGGAGCGCCGCCACCAGCGCCTGAAACGGCGGGTCGTCGTGCCACGCCGTCCAGTCGGGCTGTTCGAGCAGCGACTTGACCGTCGTTCCGTTGTTGGCGGCGCGCGCGGGGTCAGCGCCTTTCTCCAGCAGCCGTAGGGCGACCGTCCACGCGTGGTTGTCGACGGCCGAGTAGAGCGGTGTGCGTCCCAGCCGGTCGACCGAATCGACGGATGCACCACCGTCCACCAGGAGCAGCGCGTGTTCGCGCATGCTGCGCTCCAGCGCCTGCTGCAGCGCCGGTTGCCCCGCGCGCAACTCGGCGTTGGGGTTGGCGCCGTTGGCCAGGAGCTGGCGCAGGACCATCGGTTCGTCGTCGAGCGCCGAAATGACCGGGTGCAGCCCGTGCGGCGGCGTGAGGTTGGGATCGGCCCCGAGCTCGATCAATGTCCCCACGCTCCCCGGGAACTGCCGCGCGGCGAAGGTGAGCACGGAGCGCGAGCTGTCGGTGCTGAGCGCGTTGAGGAGCGCCTTCTGGCCGCGGAACGGTTCGAGCGCCGCCGCGTCGGGTGATGCCAGCGCCGCGAGGAGCGCCGAGACGCGCGGGTTGCCGAACCAGTCGTCGCTCTCCCGACTCACGGCGATCGCCGCGTCGGGCCCTCTCCCCCCGCTCGCGCGACCGAACCAGAGCACGGCGAGCGTCACGGGAAGGATGAGGGCGAGGGCCCCCGCGACGCGCCAGAACCCGGCGGCGTAAGCGATCGCGGCGAGCACGACCGGCGCGGCAAAGGCGAGGAGGTAGGCGGTGGCGAGGCCACGGCCGGCGGCGTCGGTCCCTTCGCTGCGTGAGGCGACGACCATCGCCACGAGGGCGAGCCCCTCCAACACGAGCACGATGAGGACCGCGCGCTTCATGCGCGTGGCTCGCGATGGGTTCCAACGCTTGACATGGCCGCTCCGTTCTGGCGTCTTTGCACGCGCAACTCCCATTCCCTTTCGTGCTGTCACCCACAAGATGAGCGCTGTCGTCGACCGCTGCGAGCTGGCCCCTGGCCTCACCATCGCCCGCGCCCTCACCGGGCTCTGGCAAATCGCCGACATGGAGCGCGACGGGCGCACCATCGACCTCACGGCGACCGCCAGTGCGATGGCCCCCTACGTCGACGCCGGCTTCACCACCTTCGACATGGCCGACCACTACGGCTCGGCCGAGGTGGTGTCGGGGATCTATCGCGCGCAGGTGGCTCCCGGCGCCGACGTGCAGCTCTTCACCAAGTGGGTCCCCAAGCCGGGCCCCGTGTCACGCGCCGACGTGCGCGCCGCGGTGGAGCGCGCGCTCGAACGGCTGCAGGGGCGCACGATCGACCTCATGCAGTTCCACGCCTGGACCTTCGCCGACCCCCGCTGGCTCGACGCCCTCTTCTACCTCGACGAATTGCGCGCCGAGGGACTCATCCGGCACCTGGGGCTCACCAACTTCGACACCGCGCACCTGCGCATCTGCCTGGCGAGCGGGATCCCGATCGTCTCCAACCAGGTCTCCTTCTCCCTAGTCGACCGGCGCGCTGCGGGGCAGATGGCGGCGCTCTGTCGCGAGCATGGGGTGAGGATCCTGGCCTACGGAACGGTGCAGGGGGGCTTTCTCTCCGACCGCTGGTTAGGCAAGCCGGAGCCCGACTGGGAGCACCTCGACACCTGGTCGCAGATGAAGTACGGGCGCTTCATCCGCACCGCTGGCGGGTGGGAGCCGTTCCAGCGTCTGCTTCAAGCGCTTCACGGCGTCGCCACGCGACACGGCGTCTCGATCGCCAACGTGGCGTCGCGCTGGGTGCTGGAGCAGCCCGCCGTGGGTGGCGTCATCATCGGCGCGCGGCTCGGCGCCAGCGCGCACGTGGACGACAATCTGCGCCTCTTCTCCTTCGCGCTCACGGCGCAGGACACGGCGGAGATCGAAGCGGCGACGAGTGCGATGGCGATGATCCCCGGCGACTGCGGCGACGAGTATCGCAAGCCGCCGTATCTCACCGCCTCCGGCGACCTGAGTCATCACCTCGAGGACTTCCCGTCGCCGTATCTCGTGAAGGATGGCGCCGACGGGCGGCGCATCTGCCTGAGCGGGACGTCGTGGGAGACGAAGTACGGGTACTCGCGAGCCGTCAGACACGGGAACCGGATCCTCGTGTCGGGGACGACGGCGTCGCACGGCGATCGGTTGATCGGGGGGACCGACGCCGCGGCGCAGGCGCACTTCGTCATCGACAAGATCGAGGGGGCGCTGCGCTCGCTCGGCGCGCGCCTCGACGACGTGGTGCGCACGCGCGTCTTCACCTCGAAGCTGGAGCACTGGGAGGCGATCGCTCGCGCCCACGGCGAGCGGTTCGGGGCGATTCTCCCGGCCAATACGCTCGTGCGGGCGGAGTTGGTGGGGGAGGAGTTCCTCGTGGAGATGGAAGCGGAAGCGGTTGTGGGGGGAGGGTGAGCGCACTGGCGCGTTTGCCTCAGCGGGGCGCCGAGCGACTTGGGTTCGCAGGGGACGTGCGGCGTATGGCGCGCATTGCGCTGGTGGGTGTGCTCGCCGGTGGGGTGGCGTGCCTGATTGCGCCTGGGCGCGCGTCGGCGCAGTCCGCCTCGTCAGCCGCAACGCGGGAGGACGCGGCGCGGGAGGATGCGGCGCGTCGCGAGCGGGCAATTCGTGTCGCGCGCGACATCATCAAGTCGGCGCGCTTCGCCGCGCTCATCACGCAGGATCCAACGACGGGATCCGCCGCGCGCACGATCGACCCGGCCCCTCCTGACTCGGCGATGGTCGTCCGGTTCGTGACGAATCCCAGGTCGCGAAAGGTGCGGCAGTTGGCGCGGGATGCGCGGGTGACGCTCTACTACTTCGACGCGAAGGGGATGCGGTATGCCGCCATCAGCGGCATCTCACGCGAAGTCCGCGAAGCCGCGAAGAAGGAAGCGCTGTGGTACGCCGAGTGGACGCCGTTCTATCCGCAGCGGGAGCGAGGGGCGGCGCTGTTCGAGGTCGTGCCGCAGCGGCTGGAGGTGGTGAGCGAGGGGGACGGCGTGGTGGGCGATTCGGTGACATGGGCGGTGCCGGTGGTGCGGTTTCCGCCGAAGGGGGTTCGCCGCTGAATTGTCAGGCCCCGCGGCGAACCAGCCGCGCGCGCCGAGCGTTGGCGCTGCAAGGACGCACAAACATTTTACCAACACAAATTGACATGGCGAAGCCGGACACGCTGGAATGGGCGTACCTGCGCCCCGGTTGAAACACCTGCATCGAAACCCAGGAGTTCCTGGGACGGAAGCACGTGGCGTTGGGCGCGACGGAAGATGCCAAGAAGAAGCGGTATGACGCCGAGGCGGTGAAGGCAGTGCTGAAGGGGGTCGAGGTGATCGTGTCCATGAAGGGGAAGAAGCTCGTTCGCCTCAACCTCAAGAAGGACAAGCCGACCCAGGACGAGATTCACGCGGCGATTCTGGGACCGTTCGGGACGCTCAGGGCCCCGGCGCTGCGCAAGGGGAAGACGTTGATCGTCGGCTTCAACCCCGAGACGTACGAGCAGCTGTTCAAGTAGGACCCTCGCGCGCGGAGCCGCGCGCGAGGCGGGCGCGATGTGCGCGCGATGTGCGCACGATCCGGGCACGACTCCCTCACTCGTCCTCCCATGTACTCGCGTGAAGTGGTGGCGCTGCTGGCCATGTCGGGGCTGACCGTTGCGGCGTGGCTGGCGCCGCCGCGCTTCACGCCGGTGCAGCCGGAGCTGTTTGCGGCTGGCGGCACCTTCACCAACGCGTGGGGGGACTACGACGGTGACGGCGACGCCGACCTCTTCGTGGGGTTCAACGGCGTCGCCAACCGGTTGTATCGCAACGACCAGGGCGCCTTCACCGATGTCGCAGCGGCCGCCGGCATCGCCGACGCCCGCCCCACGCGCGCCGCCGCGTGGGGCGACGTGGATGCCGACGGCGATCCCGATCTCCTGGTCGGCTTCACCCCCGGCGCCGGCGGCGTGCTGCGCCTCTATCGCAACGTTGGCGGGCGCTTTGTCGACGTGACGCGCGAGGTGGGGGTCACGATCGACTCGGGGGCGGTGCGCCAGCCGGCCTTCGTCGACATCGATGGCGACGGCGACCTCGATCTCTACGTCGCCTTCCGCGACAAGCCCAACGTCCTCTTTCGCAATGAGAGCGGGCACTTTGCCGACGTCGCCCCCTCGTTAGGGCTGGCCGACCCGCGCAAGAGCGTCGGCGGCACCTGGTTCGACATGGACGGTGACGGCGACCTGGACCTGTACCAGGGGAACATGGACGGCGACGCCAACGCGCTCTGGCGCAACGACGGCGCGCGCTTCACCGACATCGCCGCCGAGGCGGGGGTGCAGTGGGGGGGCCGCCCGCCCAACGACAAGACCAAGGGGACGGTGCGTACCTGTGCGGCCGACGTGAACGGCGACGGACGGCTCGACCTCGTCACCGCCAACTACGGGACCAACGGGCTCTTCCTCAATCGCGGCGACGGTCGCTTCGAAGACGTCAGCGCGGCGTGGGGCGTCAACATCGATTCGCACTTCGATACTTGCGCTCTCGCCGATTTCGACAACGACGGCCGCATCGACCTGTATGTGAACGGCACGGTGACCGGCGGGAAGAGCTACCGCGACTACCTGCTGCGCAACACGGGGACGCGCTTCGAGGACGTGACGCCGGACTCGATCAAGGCACTGGAGTCGGACCACGGCGCGCAGTGGCACGACTTCGACGGCGACGGCGATGCGGACCTCGCCCTCACCGGCGTGCAGCCGACGGGGATGCACCACCTCCTGCGCAACGACCTCGCCGCCGCCGACGGCCGGCGTTCGCTGCGCGTGCGTGTGCTCGACGCGCGCGGCCACGCGACGCGCGCCGGCGCCACGGTGCGCGTCAGCCGCAACGGCAAACAACTCGGCGCCTGGGTGGTCGACGGCGGCTCGGGCTACGATGCACAGAACGACATTCCGCTCCTCATTACCCTCCCGTCGCTCGCCCCGGTCGACCTCGAAGTCACGGCGCCGTCGGCGAATGGGATCGCGCGTCGCCGCATGCGCCGCGTCGCGCCCGCGCAGTGGGCTGGGCGCACCCTCGACATCCGTCTCCCATGAAACCCGTCGTCATCACCGTCGGCCCGCTGCGCTTCACCGCCCGCTTCGAGCACGCCAAGGCGCCCCAGACCTGTGCGGCCTTCGCCGCCCGCCTCCCCTTCGAGGGTGACCTGATCCAAGCCCGCTGGAGTGGCGAGTCGGCGTGGTCACCGTTAGGCGACCTCCAGCTCGGCGTCCCGGTGGAAAACGCCACCTCCCACCCGTCGCGCGGCGACATCCTCTTCTATCAGGCCGCGGCGAGCGAGTCGGAGATCCTCTTCCCATATGGAAGCACCCACTTTGCCAGCAAGGTCGGGCAGCTCGCCGGAAACCACATGCTGACCCTGACCTCGGGGCACGAGCTGCTCCCGGAGCTCGGGCGCATGGTCCTGTGGGAAGGGGCGCAGCGGATTCGCTTCGCGTTCGAGGAGGCGTAGGGCAGGCCCCGGATCGGACACGGCGCGTGCGCGCCGCTATGCATGCCGCGCGAGCGCCGCGCTCTTCGCCGCGCGCGGCATGCCGAGCATTCCCTACACGCATTCAGCAGGGCGACGACAGTCGTCGGACGGATGAGCCCGCGACGTTCCCACGCGTAGCCAACCATACGACCCGCTCGCGGTGTCCAACGGCGCGTTCCTCCCCCAACCGGGTGGGTGGAACCCTTTTCGTAATCGAGAAGTAATCCACGGTCTCTGGCCAATCGCGAGGCGCTCCTCGCATCGTGCCATCCCCCCAACCGACCGAGTGCCGGCCGATGTCGCGTCTCCGCAGTCGCTGGTCCCTGCTTGTGGCCGTGGTGGTGGCGCTGGGTGTGCCGGGAGCGTGGCTGTTGGCTCGCGACTCCGGTGGCGACGATCCCGCCGTGGTCGCGACCGTCAAGCGCGGGCCGTTCCGTGTGGTCGTCACGACCTCCGGTGAGCTGCGCGCCAAGAAGTTCGTGCAGATCCAGGGGCCGTCCAACATGCAGCAGGCGGAGGCCTACCAGACGAAGATCGCCTCCATCATCCCCGAGGGAACGGTCGTGAAGGAGGGCGATGTGGTCGCGGAGCTCGACCGCTCAGGCGTCGCCGCCAAGATGGCCGAGGTGAACCTCGCGCTGCAGAAGGCCCAGGCGCAGTACGAGCAGGCGATGCTCGACTCCACGCTCAACCTGTCCAAGGCGCGCGAGGAGATGCGCTCGATGGACCTGGCGCTGGAGGAGAAGAAGCTGGCCAAGGAACAGGCGGTCTACGAGGCGCCCACGGTCAAGCGCCAGGCCGAGATCGACTACGAAAAGGCGACGCGCGCCCTCGCACAGGCCAAGGTCGACTACAAGACGAAAACCGAGCAGGCACAGGCCAAGATGCGGGAAGTCGGGGCCGACCTCGAGCGGCAGCGCAACCGGCTCAAGCTCATGCAGGACGTGATGCAGGGCTTCAGCATCCGCGCCCCGGCCAACGGGATGCTGATCTACGTGAAGGAGTGGAACGGGAAGAAGAAGGTCGCCGGCTCACAGGTGGGGGCATGGGATCCGACGGTCGCGACGCTCCCCGATCTCTCGCAGATGGAGTCGATCACCTACGTGAACGAGATCGACGTGCGGAAGATCGCCGTGGGGCAGCCGGTCGGTCTCTCGCTCGATTCCGACCCCAGCAAGCGCCTCCCCGGGAAGGTGTCGGGAGTGGCCAACGTCGGTGAGCAGCGCCCCAACGCCGACGCCAAGGTCTTCGAGGTCAGGGTCCTGCTCGAGCAGGCCGATACGACGCTGCGCCCGGGGATGACGACGTCCAACGCCGTCGAGACGCTCGTCATCAAGGACGCGCTCTTCGTCCCGCTCGAATCGGTGGTGAACGAGGGGGGCATCCCCTACGTCTACAAGCGCGACGGCGCGAAGGTGGTGCGCCGCCAGGTGGAGACAGGGGCGATGAACGATGACGAAGTCGTCATCACGCGCGGGCTCGCCGAGGGCGATCGTGTGCTGCTCTCCCCGCCGGCCAACGCCGCGGAACTCGAGACCGTGAAGCTCCCGGGGAGCGGGAACGTCCCACCGTCCAAGTCGGGCGACAGCGCCGCAGGGGCGCGCCCGGTCCCGGTACGCCCCGAGTCGACGCCCCCCGCGACAACACCTAACGGCGCTGCACTGCAGCGCCCGGCGGCGCCGGCTGCCAGAAAGGGATAGCCCCGGTGCCGCTCGGCTTCCCCACCTGGCGAGACGCTCGCCAGCAGCTCACGGCGCATGCCGCCTTCAGCATGCGCACGGCGATCGAGGCGGTCGGGCACAACAAACTGCGCGCCGGGCTCACGTCGCTCGGCATCCTCTTCGGCGTGGCGTCGGTCATCGCGATGCTGGCGATCGGGAAGGGGGCCGAGCAGGAGATCCTCGAGCAGATGCGCCTGTTGGGCTCCAACAACATCGTCATCACGCCGATCGTGAAGCAGAAGGAAGAAGAGGCGAAGGACGAGGGGGCGAAGGAACCGAAGCGGTACTCTCCGGGGCTCACGGTGCGCGACGCCGAGGCGATCGCGCGCGTCCTCCCCGAGGTCGAGACGACGAGCGCCGAAGTCGTCCTCAATACACTCATCACGCGCGAAGGGCGCCGCCGCTCGGGGAAGGTGGTCGGTGTCGACACCACCTACTTCCGCCTGACGAATCTCGCCCTCGCGGCCGGCGCGTGGTTCGCCCCGGTGCAGGTGCAACGCGGGCGCCCGGTGGCGATCATCGGTCACGGGGTCCGCACTCGCTTCTTCACTACCGAGGACCCGATCGGAAAGCCGATCAAGGTGGGCGACAACTGGCTCACCGTCGTCGGCGTCCTCGCCGACCGCAAGGTGAACGAACAGAACTCGCAGCGCCTGGGGATCCGCGACGCCAACATGGACGTCTATGTCCCGCTGCATACGATGCTCCTCCGCTATCGTGACCGCGCGCAACTCACGCAGGCGGAGATGGAGTTGGCGTCGCGGGAGTTCGACGGGCCGCCGGGTGAGCAGGTCGAGGAAGACCCCGAGACGCGCGCCGAGCGCACCAACTATCACCAGCTCGACAAGATCGTGGTGCGCGTGCGCGAGGCCACGATGGTCCCACCGGTGGCCGACGTGGTGCGCCGCATGCTCGAACGCCGCCACAACTCCGTCGTCGACTTCGAGATCACCATCCCCGAACTCCTCCTCAAGCAGGAGCAGCGGACCAAGACGATCTTCAACGTCGTCCTCGGCGCCATCGCCTCCATCTCGCTCATCGTTGGCGGGATCGGGATCATGAACATCATGCTCGCCTCGGTCCTCGAGCGCATTCGCGAAATCGGCGTGCGCCGCGCCATGGGGGCCACGCAGAAGGACATCCTCGCGCAGTTCCTCAGCGAAGCGGTGCTCATCTCGGTCGTGGGCGGCGTGGCGGGGATCCTCGTGGGCGGCGGTATCTCGATCGGCATCGAGCAGTTCGCCGGGATCCGCACGATCGTCTCGACGCTCTCGGTGATCGTGGCCTTCGGCGTCTCGTTCACCGTGGGGATCATCTTCGGCATCGTCCCGGCGCATCGCGCCGCACAGCAGGACCCCGTCGTCTGCCTGAGATACGAATGATGGAGCGCCGTCGCTCGTTCGCCCTTCCCGCGCGTCGCGCGCTTCCCGCGCGTCGCGCGCTGTCCACCGCGGTCGCGATGCTCGTGGCGTTAGCCATGACGGCCGCATCCGCGCGCGCGCAGCGCCCGCTCACGTTGCAGCAGTCGATCGACCTCGCCCAGCGACAAGGGCTGCAAGCGCGCGCCGCCGAGAGCTCGCGCGATGCGGCCCGGCGTCGCGACCGAGCCTTCACCGCGCGCCGCCTCCCGCAATTGTCGCTGGCGGGAGATCTTCCGGTCTACAACCGCTCCATCATCGAGGTGTTGCAACCCGACGGGAGCACGGAGTTTCGCGCGCAGCGGCAGACCAACGCCGCGCTCAACCTGCAGATGTCGCAGCGCCTCCCGGTCACCGGAGGGAGCTTCTTCATCTCGTCGGCTCTGTCGCGCCTCGAAGTCAACGGAGAGCGCGACATCCGCAACTACTCGTCGACGCCGCTCTCGGTCGGGATCCGGCAGGACATCCTTCGCCCCAACGCCTTCAAGTGGGACGGGCGCGAGCAGGACCTGCGCTCCGAAGCCGCCGAGCGGCAGTATCTCGAGGCGCGGGAGGATGTGGCGATCGCGGTGACGCAGTCGTTCTTCGACCTCTACACGGCGCGGCTCGACCTGCAGAACGCCACGCGCAACGCAGCGGTCAACGACACGCTCTACACGCTCAACAAAGGGCGATTCGAAGTCGGCAAGATCGGCGAGAACGACCTGCTGCAGAGCGAGTTGGCCCTGCTGCGGGCGCGCAACGCGGTGGACGGCGCGCGCCTCACCTACGATCGCGCCATGGCCGCCTTCCGGCTGGCGATCAACGCGGCGCCAGGTGCAACGGTCGACATCGAAGTGACGGGCGACATCCCCCAGCTGACCGCGGACACCGCGATGGCGGTCCAGCAAGCGCTGCGCAACCGGGCGCAGTCGCTCGAGCTCGAGTTGCAGGACGTGCAGGCGCGGCGCCGCATCAACGAGGCGCGCCTCAACAACGGGATCGGCGCAACGCTGCTGGCCGCGGTGGGGCTCAACCAGTCGGCGGGCGACGTCAATGCCGCCTATCGCGACCTGCTCAATCAGCAGCGCTTCTCGCTCGCCCTGCAAATGCCGATCGTGCAGTGGGGGGCGCGCAGCAACGACATCCAGGCGGCGCGCGCCGACCAGGACCGGGTGACCGCGACGGGGCGCGCCGCGCGCGAGCAGCTCATCCAGGACGCGCACTTCGCCGCGTTGCAGCTGGAGCAGTCGCGCCGCCAGCTCGCCCTCTCGGCCAAGGCAGACACCGTGGCCGCCAAGCGCTTCGAGGTGGCCTACAACCGCTACGTCATCGGCCGCATCGACATGGACAACCTGTACCTCGCCCAGAACGAGAAGAACCAGGCGCTGGCGCAGTATCTCCAGTCGTTGCGCGGCTACTGGCTGGCGTACTACCGGTTGCGGCGCGTGACGCTGTACGACTTCGCCAGCGCGTCCGTCATTCGGTAGGGGGACTCGGCGCCAGCCGCACCTGCACGTGGTGCACCTCGCGCGCGCGAATCGTGAGCACGCGCGTCACCTCCACCCCACCGGTCGAACGCAGCAGGCGCAGCGTGGCCTCGCGCCCACTTGGCACGGCGCAGAAGGCGAGCATGCCACGCGCGTCGCTCGTCGCCTCCCTCTCCACCGCCACGGAATCACCCGCGGCGCGGCCAGCGGCGCTCATCCAACGCATCGTCGCCCCGACCCCCGCGAGCGGTGTGCCGCTCGCCGAGTCGCGCACGATGAGGTGCACCGTCCCATGTCCAAAGGGCGCCGCCTCGCCACTGCAGAGCCGCATCGTCATGGCCCGCGCATCGCGCGCCGTGAGCGCGACGCGACGCACGTCGCCGCTCGCCAGTTCGAGCGACAGGTCAGCAGCCGCAATCCCCAGCGAGTCGTAACTCGCACTGGTCGCCAGCAGCGCGATGGGCCCGGGCGCGAGTGCGTCGATCGTGAACCGTCCGGCACTGTCCGGCACGATCGTGCGCGTCGCCCCGCCGATGCGAACGACGGCGCCCGCCAGCGCGCGCTTCCCCGTGCTGTCGCGCAACACGCCGCTGATCGTTGCCGGGAGGACAGGTGCGCGCAGTTCGTCGGTCGTCACCTCCGCCCCTTCCTCCCCGAGGCTCGTCGTCGCGGGCCGCACCAGGACCCACGGCGCACTCCCTTCCGTCGTCACCGGGCCTGCCGGGCGTCCGGTGACCGGGACGCGCAGGAACCAGCGCCGCACGATCCACGCACCGTTGGCCAGTCGTGCAAAGTGTAGCTCGCCCCCCACGGACGTGGAGTCCACCCCGTCGGGGAGACGCGTGTAGGAGAACTCGACCACCCGTAGTTCGAAGCTGCGCGCGTCGAGCCAGAGCGTGCCGCGTACGTCGGGGACGTTGCGGCTGGCGGAAGGGATGAACGCCAGCCCGGTGAGCCCCTGTCGCACCCCGCGCCCGGCCACGGGGCGAAAGCAGTGATCGCCCTGGAAGTCGTCGCTCAGGAGCGCCGCCGGGTCGGGGACATAGTAGAGCGCCCCGCCGCCGGGGACGGCCCGCCAGTAGCCGCTCGTCGAGAGCGATTCGGGTGGCAGCGTTGTGATGGGCGCCCCCACCACACCACGCACCTCGCTCCGCCCTTCCTGCAGCACGCGCAGCGTCCTGGGCTCCAGCTCGCGCGCGTAGCGTGTCACCTGCGCCGTGAACAGCCGGTCCCGTAGCGAGATCTCGGCCGCATCGAGCGCCGTGCGCGCCTCCTCCCACAACGACGCCACACGAGCGCGATCGGCGGGCTCGATCGAACAGAGCGCGTTGGCGGCGACGACGATTTCGGGGAGGCGATACTCGAGCGCTTCGAGCTCGATGGGGAACGATCGTGTTTCGCCCGCGCCGAGCGTGAAGGGATCGCTGATGTAGCGACGCACGCCGATGCGTTTCGCGCCGAGTCGATACCGACCCGGCGAGGGCGCTCGCAGCGTGAAGTCGCCGTTCCCGTCGCTCAACGTCGACGCGACACGCGCGCCGGTCCCCGGCGTGCTGTCCACCGCGATTAACTCCACCAGGGCGCCCGAGATCGGGAGACCGGCAGTCGCCTGCTTCACGGTCCCCCGCGCGATCTGCGCCGAGAGCGGATCCGCCAGCAGCACGCACGCAACGGCGCCGCTCAGGCCCACCCGCATGATCCACCGCATCACGGCGCGCGCAGCTGGACGACGAGGAAACCGCGCTCTGGTGTGCGGAATTCGTAGCGGCGCGCGAGCGCCCCGTTGGCGAACCGTTCCTCCACCGTGATGAGCTTCTCCCGCGGCAGCGCGCAGGCCGTCACGCCGCCAGCCGCATCGGCGGGAAGGTCGAGCGCCAACGTCGTCGTCCGCACCATCCCGCCGGGAATCGTCGGAGTCAGCACGCGGAGGTTGCCCCAGGACAGGTGGGCGACACGCGGGGCGGCACTGTCGGTCGGGGCGTCTGGTGGCAGGAGGATGCGCACGGCGGTCACGGAGTCGGGAACCTCATCGTACCCGCAGAGCTGCCGGAGGATCTGCGATGTCCCGAGCGCCTGGGCCAGGGTCGTCGAGGTACGTCCCTCGTCGATCGTCAGCACCTGCTCCACCGCGAAGATCCCGAATCGCGCGTAGTCGTCATGCTCCACCAGCAGGGTGTAGCTCCCGGCGGGGATGTCGGCCAGTCGGAAGGATCCATCGCGCTGGACCACGGTCGAGTGGTCCATCCCGGCCAGCGTCACCCGCGCGCCGGCCAGCGGGGCGCGTCCGCTGCTGTCGACCACGCGCCCGTTGAGCTGCGCCATTGTCGCCGCGCCACGCGCCTCGTCGGGTATCACGTGCCCGCCATCCTCGGCGAAGCCCGTGAGGACCGGGCGATCGGTGACGACACGACCGGTGCGCGCCGTCCCGCTGACGTCGCGCCGCAACTCCATCTGCGGCACGCGCATGAACCACCGCGAGACGTGCCACGCCCCGCGCGCCAGGCGGGTGAACTGCACCTCGCCACCCACGCGTGGGTCGCGCAGCGGCATCGGGAAGTTGGTATAGCGGAACGTCACGCGCCGCAGCTCATAGGAGCGGGCATCGAGCCAGATCGTCCCTTCGATGTCCGTCACCCGTCTCGTGCGCACCGGGACGAAGGTGATCCCCGTCTCGCCGTTCCCCTCGTCGCGCGCGAGGGCAAAGCAGTGGTCGCGCACGAAGGTGCCGGACAGGAGGACTCGTTCGTCGGGGGCGAAGTACTCGATCTCCCCGTCGGGGAGCATCCGCGCGTATCCGTGTACCGCCAGCGACTCGGCGGCAAAGCTCTCGAACGCATGCTCGGTCACGCCCTGCCGAACGTCGCGCGATTCATGACGCACGGTGAGCGATCGCGGCTCGAGGATCCGGTGATAGCGCGTGATCCTGGCGCGAAAGAGGCGCTCGCGCAGCGAGAGCTCGCTGGCGGTGAGCGCGGTGCGCGCCTCCTCCCACAGCGCGGCGATGCGCGCGCGGTCCGCCGAGCGGGTGTTGCACGGCGTGGCCCCCGACACGGTGACCACCGGGAGGTCGAAGCGCACCCCTTCGAGCGTGATGTCGAGGCGATGCGTCTGACCGCGGGCGAGGGCGATGGCCGGCGACTGGAACCGCCGCACGCCGATGCGCTTGGCCGTCACGACGAAGCGACCGGTGTCGTTGGGGGTGAGGGCGTAAACCCCACCGGCATCAGTCAGGGTGGCGACGAGTCGCTCGTCGTCGGTGGCGCTCCCCGATGCACGGTACAGCGCCACGATCACGCCGGCGAGCGGCGCGCCGCTGGCGGCGTCGCGCACCGTGCCGCGCACCACTTGCGCCTGCCCGGTCGCCGGACGCAGTGCCAGAAGTGCCGCGGCCGCCCCAGCCGCCAGCCGCAAGGCCTGCACCGCACGGACACCGCGCGACGCTAACCAACGCCTCATCCCGTGTTCATCGACTCGTAATCTCTCGCTCACTACGTCCTCATCCAGCAGGCCGACGTTAGGGGTAGGACAGGTCGTCCAGTCACACTCACTTCGGCGGAGGACCCCATGCGCTTCACCCTACCCGAATCATCGCACCGCCGCCAGCGCTCGCCGGGCGGAACCCTCGTCAGCGTCGCACTGCACGCGGTCGTGATCGGCGGCACGCTGGTCGCCACCGGGATGTCGGCCGAGCGCCCGCGCCCCGCGACGCCTCCCGCCGAAACGCTGATCTACGTCGTCGAGCCGCCGACGGCGCGTCCGACGGCTCGTCCGTCCCTTCCTCCCCCTCGCCGGGCGGTGACACCCGACCGGACGATCACTCCCCCGGCTCTTCCGACGCCGCTCGTCGTGAGCGACCCGACCATCGTTCCCACGTCGCTTCCCGCCATCGACCAACCGCTCGGCGCCCCCTTCGATTCGACAGTGCGGGCCGCGACGGGCGTTGCATCGGGCGATTCACTTGCCTCGTCCCAAGGGAGCGGCGATCCTGGCGCCGCGCTCTCCGCCTTCGCCGTCGACCGCGAGGTCGTCGCCATTCGTGGCGTCGCCCCGCGCTATCCGAGCCTGCTCGCCAACGCCGGGGTCGAGGGGACGGTGGTGCTACAGTTCGTCGTCGACACGCTGGGCCGGGTGGAGCCGCGAAGCCTCGAGGTCGTGCGCGCTGACCAGCCGCTCTTCGTGCAGAGCGTGCGCGAGGCGCTCACGCGTACACGCTTCGTGCCGGCCGAGGCGGCGGGACGCAAGGTGCGGCAGTTGGTGGAGCAGGCGTTCACCTTCAACCTCGCGCGCCGGTAGCGCGTCCGCCGACTCACCGCCAGCTCAACCGGCCGGCGCGCCCCCTAACGACGGCGCTCCGGCCGGTTGGTGGGTAACGCCTACCGCCGGCGCGTCGAGCGCGTCGTGGTCTTCTTCCCCCCCAGCAGCGCGCCGAGCATCCCGCGCACGAGCGTCCCGGTCACCGCCACGGCGGCCGTGCGGATCATGCTCTTCCCGACGGACGAGTTGAGCACCTGCCCGAGGATCCCGGTATCGGCCGGCGCGGCAGCGGCCGCGCGTCCGCGCGCCGGCGGCGCCGCTGGTGCTTCAGCCTCTGCCGCCGCGGCTTCGGCCTCAGCTGCCTCGAAGCGCGCCTGCAGCATCTCGTGCGCGCTCTCGCGGTCCACGGCCGTGGCGTACTTCTTCACCTGCGGCGTTTGCAGCCGGCGGTCCATCTCCGCGTCGGTCAGTGGCCCCATGCGCGACTGCGGGGGGATCATTCGCGACACGAACGGCGGCGTCGGCGTCCCCTTGGGCGAGAGCGTCACGACCATCGCCTCGCCGATCCCCATCGACGTGAGCGTCTGCTGCACGTCGTAGAACTCCGTCTTGGGAAAGGTGCGCGCAGCGGCCCGCAGCGCCTTCTCGTCGTCCGGCGTGAAGGCGCGCAGCGCGTGCTGCACTCGGTTGCCAAGCTGCGCCAACACGGTGTCCGGGATGTCCTTGGGGCTCTGCGTGATGAAGAAGACGCCGACCCCCTTGGAGCGGATGAGGCGCACCACCTGCTCGATCTGGTCCAGCAACGCCTTGCTGGAGTTGTCGAAGAGCAGGTGCGCCTCGTCGAAGAAGAACACGAGCTTGGGGCGGTCGATGTCGCCGACCTCGGGGAGTTCGTTGTACAGCGTGGCCAGCATCCACAGCATGAAGGTCGAGAAGAGCGCCGGCTTCTGCTGCACGTCGCTCAACTCGAGCACGCTCACCAGCCCGCGCCCGTCGCGCTCCACCTGCAGCAGGTCGTCGAGGTCGAACATCGGCTCGCCGAAAAACTTCCCCGCACCCTGCTGCTCCAGTTCGACCATCTCGCGCAGCAGCACGCCGACCGTCTGCTTCGACATCCCGCCGTACGCCTTGAGTTCATCGGCGCCGTCGTCGCTCAGGTACTGCAGCACGCTGCGCAGGTCGGCCAGGTCGAGGAGCAGCAGCCCCTTGTCGTCGCAATACTTGAAGACGAGGGCGAGCACGCTGGTCTGCGTCTCGTTGAGGTCGAGCACCTTGGCCAGGAGCTGCGGCCCGAACGACGAAACCGTCGCCCGCAGCTGCGCCCCCTTCGCTCCCGTTAGGCTCAGGAACTCCACCGGGAAGGCGCTCGCCGACCACTGGTAGCCAGTGTCGGCAGCGCGGGCCGTCACCTTCTCGTTGGCTTCACCCGCCGCGCCGACCCCCGACAGGTCGCCCTTGATGTCGGCCATGAACACCGGCACGCCGGCGTTGGAGAGCTGCTCGGCGATCAGCTGCAACGTCTTGGTCTTCCCCGTCCCGGTGGCCCCGGCAATGAGGCCGTGACGATTCATCATCGCCAGCGGAATGCGCACGAGGGGTTCGGCGTGGCAGGTGCCATCATGCACCACGGCACCAAGGGTGATGGCGTCACCGTGGCCGGAAAAGACGCCGCGGGCGGATTCGAGGGCGGAGGACATTGCGAAAGGAGACGGGAAGTCGGGGATATTGAGACGAGGGGAAGCTACCGCCGCTCAGGTCAGATCGCGGCGGTGGCGGCGGCCGTCGTCGCTGCGCGCTGCTGGTTGGCCGATTCGGTCAGGACCGTCGTTTGCGAACTCCCGCCCAGGTCGGTCGCCATCGTCACGAGTCCGGTGCCCAGCCCCTTGAGCGCGTCCTTCCACAACAAGGTCCCGTCGCGCGGGTCGAGCGCGAAGACCTCGCCGGCGCACGTGGCGAAGAGCCCCTCCGCATCGCGCACCACGTTCACGAAGTCGGCGGTCGACTTGTACTTGGCCGGCAGCTGGGTGCGCCAGACCTCTTCACCCGTCTTCCGATTGAAGGCAATGACGTGTGCCTTGATCCCGATGTAGACGAGCGATGCGCGACTGCGGGCCATGGGAGTGACTCGGCAAGAAGTGTGACGAAGGCGCGTGCGGCGGAGAGCAGCGGGGAGAATGCTGCGTGCGGCGCGGGAAAGCCAGCCGGGCGCGGGAGGCGCAACATGCACGCATATGAGTACTCCGGCGACGCATCGCGGTGCCCATCGCCCTCGGCTGGACGCGGCGCACGGTGCGGGCGTACGTTCACCCTCGTTGCCCCCTCTGCCCGCACCTCCTGGAGCGTCCGATGTGTGACCCCCGGCTCCCCGAACTCGACCTCCCGCTGACTCGCCGGTCGTTGATCGAACGCGGCGCCGCGGCCGCCGCGTTTCTCGCGCTTCCGTCGGCGTTGCGCCCCCCGGCGAGCGCCTCCCTGCGCGAGGCGGAGGGCTCCTACCTGGGAAGCGCACTCAACGCCGAGCGGTGGATTGCGCGGTCGGCGATTCGCGACGGACGCGGGCTCACCTGGCCCGCCGATCCGGCCGACGCCAGAAGCGTGCAGGGCAATCTCTACAGCGGCAGTCCCGGGGTCGTCCTCTTCTACCTCGAGCTCGCCCACGCGACCGGCGATCGCCGCTGGCTCGAGCCGGCGCTGGCGGGGGCCGAGTACCTCGCGGCGACGCTTCCGGCTACGGCGTCGACGTTAGGCGAGGAGGGAGCGGGGCTGTACACGGGAGTGGCGGGGGTCGCGTACGTGCTCGAGCTCGCGCGTCGGGCCACCGGCAACGCGCGCCTTGGCGACGCGCGCAACCGTGCCGTCGCCCTCCTCAGGGACGGGCTTGCCCCCGCCGGCGCCGGCGCCGCGTGGAACCCGTCCGCCGACATCATCTCCGGCAGCTCGGGGATCGTGCTCACCTTGGCGTGGCTCGACCGTCACGGCGGGGCGTGGAGCGACTGGCGGCGCGACGCGGTGCGCGTGGGCGATCGCCTGGTCGAAGTCGGGACGCCGGAGCACGGCGGGGTGAAGTGGTCGATCACCAGTGCGATGCCGCGGCGCTATCCCAACTTCTCGCACGGGACCGCGGGCGTGTCGTACGTGCTGGCCACCCTGTCGAAGGAGACGGGCGAGCGCCGATTTCTCGACGCCGCCCTCGCGGGAGAGCGCTATCTGCAGGCGATCGCGACCCGCACACCTAACGACGGGATCAAGGTCTTCCACTCCGAGCCCGGCGGCGAGCAGCTCTTCTACCTGAGCTGGTGCCACGGTCCCGCCGGCACGGCACGCCTCTATCACCGTTTGGCGGAGGTGACGGGCGACGCGTCGTGGCGGGCGATGCTCCCGCGCCTGGCCCAGGGGATCGTCGACAGCGGCGTCCCCGACCAGCACCCCGATCGCTCCGGCTACTGGAACAACATCTCGCAGTGTTGCGGCGCGTCAGGCGTGGCCGAGTTCTTCATCGCCATGCACGCCATGACCGGCGACACGCGCCACCTCACGTTTGCCCGGCGCGTCATGGACGACGTGGTGTCGCGCGCGACCGCCGACGGCGCCGGCCTCAAGTGGATCCAGGCCGAACATCGCGTGCGTCCTGAACTACTTGTCGCGCAGACGGGGCTGATGCAGGGCGCCGCCGGCGTCGGACTGGCGCTGTTGCACCTGGACGGGGCGATGAACCGCCGCGCGCCGCTCGTCGCACTGCCGGACGCGCCGCAGTGGGTCTAGGGAGGAGTCGAGCAGGCGAGGACGTTCAACAACACAAAGCAAGACACGGAGGTTCACGGAGGATTCACGGGGGTTCACGGAGGAGGGCAGCGATACGCCAGTCTCCTCCGTGAACCCCCGTGTTACCCCCGTGAACCTCCGTGTCCTGCTTTTGACCTTGAACGCTCCGGCAACGACGACTCGCTATCGACCGATCACGCGCTTGGCCTCTGCCACCACGTGCTCGGCCGTGATCCCGTACGCGGCGTAGAGCTTCTGGTACGGCGCGCTCGCGCCGAACGTGTCGATCCCGACGACCGCGCCGTCGCGCCCGACGAAGCGCTGCCACGACATCGAGTGTGCGGCTTCCACTGCGACGCGTTTTGCGGCTGGCGGTAGGACAGCGTCCTGGTACTCGGGGGTCTGCTCCAGGAAGAGCTCTTGGCTGGGCATGCTCACCACGCGTGCCTTGATCCCATCGGCCACCAACGCCTCCTGCGCCTTCATCGCGATCTCCACCTCCGACCCCGAGGCAATCAGCACCACGTCGGGCGTTTCGGGCGAGGCGTCGGCGAGGATGTAGCCGCCACGCGCCGCCGAGGCGACGGCGCCGTACTTCGCGCGATCGATCAGCGGGAGCTTCTGGCGGGTGAGGATGAGCGCCACCGGCCCGTTCTTGTGCAGCAAGGCGGAACGCCACGCCTCGGCCGTCTCGGCGGCGTCGGCCGGGCGAATCACGGTGACGTTGGGGATGCAGCGCAGCGACGTGAGGTGCTCCACCGGCTGGTGCGTGGGGCCATCCTCGCCCAGGCCGATCGAGTCGTGCGTGAAGACGTAGATCACCTGCTGCCGCATCAGCGCCGCCAGGCGGATGGCGGGGCGCATGTAGTCGGCGAAGACCAGGAAGGTGCCGCCGTACGGAATGACACCGCCGTGCAGCGTCATCCCGTTCATGATCGCCCCCATCCCGAACTCGCGCACGCCGAAGTGGAAGTTGCGCCCGGCGTAGCTTTCGGCGGCAAAGCGCGGCGTGTCCTTGAGGACGGTGATGTTGGAGCCGCTGAGGTCGGCCGACCCGCCGACGAGCTCGGGGATCTTCGCGCCGAGCGCGTTGAGGACGATACCCGATGCATTGCGGCTGGCGAGGTTCCCATTCTCCGGCGTGAAGACCGGCAGCGCCTGCTGCCACCCGGCGGGGAGGTCGCCCTGCATGCGGCGCCCGAACTCCTTGGCGGCTTCGGGATGTGCCTTGGCGTAGGCAATCAGCGACTTGCGCCAGGCATCGTTGGCCTCGGCCCCGCGCCCCTGCACGCTGCGCCAGTGCGCCAGCGCCTCGGCCGGAATGGCGAACGGCTCGGTTTCCGTCCAGCCCAGCGCCTGCTTGGTGAGCGCCAGCTCGGCGGCGCCTAACGGCTCGCCGTGCGCCTTGGCCGTGTCCTGCCGGTTGGGCGAACCGTAGCCGATGTGTGTCTTGGTGATGACGAGCGTGGGACGCGAGAGGTCGGACTTGGCCTCGGCCACCGCGGCATCGATCGCCGCGAGGTCGTTGACGTCATCGACGCGGAGCACCTGCCAGCCGTAGGCCTCGAAGCGCTTGGCGGCATCGTCGCTGTAGGTGATCTCCGTCTTGCCGTCGATCGAGATCCCGTTGTCGTCGTAGAAGCCGATGATCTTCCCGAGCTTGAAGTGCCCGGCGAACGACGCGGCCTCGTGAGAAATCCCCTCCATCAAGCAGCCGTCGCCGGCGATGAAGTAGGTGAAGTGGTCGACGATCGCGTGTCCGTCGCGGTTGAAGGTCGCGGCCAGGTGGGCTTCGGCCGCGGCCATCCCCACCGCCATCGCCAGCCCCTGCCCCAGCGGCCCGGTCGTCGTCTCCACCCCCGGGGTGTGCCCGTGCTCGGGGTGGCCCGGCGTCTTGCTCCCCCACTGCCGGAAGTTCTTCAGCTCCTCGAGCGGCAGGTCATAGCCGGACAGGTGCAACACCGAGTACAGCAGCATCGACGCATGCCCGTTGGAGAGCACGAAGCGATCGCGGTTGGGCCACGCCGGGTCGGCGGGGTTGTGCCGCAGGTGCTTGGTGAAGAGCGAGTACGCGAGGGGGGCGAGCCCCATCGGGGCGCCGGGGTGGCCACTCTCGGCCTTTTGCACGGCGTCCATGGACAGCGTGCGGACCGTATTGATGCAGAGCGCATCGAGCGTCGACGCGTCGACCGGTGCGGACACGAGAGGTTCTCCTGGCGAGACGAAGTGGAACGCCTTGGGAGCCCGACGGGGCCCACAACGCGTGACGGGGGTACAGCGACATCGCCCACGCCCCCAGATTGCGTGCGTGGTGCGACGGGAAAGCTAGCGTGGCGAAATGTGTGCCGCTTCCCGCCCATCTGGTGCCGTCCACGACTCGTTGGGGTAGGTTTTCAGGACTCTGTCGGACACGCGTGTCCGCTGTCCCACCACCACGCACGATCCGCAATGCGTTCTTTCCTGCGAGCGACCGCCCTGTTCACCCTCCTGGCTGGCACTGGCGCGTCGGCCCAGGTCTCCTCCAGTGCCACCGAGGACTCGCTGGCGCGTGCGGTGCTCAAGGAGCTCATCGAGATCAACACCGCGCCCAGTGGCGGGGCGATGAGCACGGCGACGCGGGCGATGGCGGCGCGGCTGATCGCTGCCGGATACGACGAGGGCGATGTGCAGCTGGCGGGGCCCGATGCGGCTCACCAGAACCTGGTCGTCACCCTGCGTGGGCGCGACCGCCAGGCCAAGCCGGTGCTGCTGCTGGCGCACATCGATGTCGTCGAGGCGCTGGCCAGCGACTGGTCGATGGATCCGTTCACGCTGATCGAGAAGGACGGTTATTTCTACGGGCGCGGGACGACAGACAACAAGGGCGGTGCAGCTGTCATCATCGCCAACATGCTCCGCTGGAAGCGCGAGCGCTTCGTCCCCTCGCGCGACGTGATTGCGGTGCTGACCACCGACGAAGAAACAACGGCGGAGGCGGGGATCCAATGGCTCCTGGCCAACGTGCCACGCCTCAAGGCGGCGGAGTACGCCCTCAACACGGACGCGGGGGGGATGCTCGCGGGGAAGGGGGACGAGCCGCCACGCTTCTTCGTGCAGTCGTCGGAGAAGATGTACCAGACCTTTCGTCTGGAGGTCAGCAATCGGGGCGGGCACTCCTCGCTGCCGCGCGCCGACAACGCGATCTATGCGCTCGCGCGCGCGCTCGCGAAGGTGGAGGCCTTCCACTTTCCCGTCATGTACAACGAGGTCACTCGCGTCTCGTTCGCCCGATCGGCCACCTTGGCGAAGGGACAGGTGGCGGCTGATCTCCGCGCCCTCGCCGGCGGTGCCCGCAGCGGCCCTGCCGTCGCCCGGATGTCGCGCGAACCCGGCATCAATGGCAACCTCCGCACGACCTGCGTCGCGACGATGCTCTCCGGCGGTCACGCCGAGAACGCCCTCCCGCAACGGGCGACCGCGACTGTGAACTGCCGGATCTTCCCGGGGGTGAGCGAGCGGGAGGTGCAGGCGACGCTCGAGCGGGTGGTCGGCGACACCTCGGTCCACTTCTCGACCGTCGGCGTCAGCACGCCGAGTCCGGCCTCACCCCTTCGTCCGGACGTGATGGGCGTGGTCGAGTCGGCGTCGCGCGAGATCTGGCCTCGCGCGGTCTCGATCCCGGTCATGGAGAACGGCGCGACCGACGGGCTCTTCCTGCGCAACGTGAACGTCCCGGTGTACGGGGTCTCGGGGCCGCTGTATGACGGCGACGACGACCGGGCGCACGGTCGTGACGAGCGGTTGAGCGTCCGACATTTCAACGAGACGCGGGAGTTCTGGTATCGTATGGTGAAGGGGCTGCTGGGCGACGCGACACGGATGTAGTGGGGTGGGGGTGTATCACCCGAGGGATGACGGAGGGCTGGAATGCGTGGAACTTGGCTGATGATCGGCGCAGCGGCGGCGATGCTGGCGGCATGCTCGCAGGAACGCGAGCGAGGCGCGGCAGGCGATTCTGCGGCGCAAGCCGCTCAAACAGCGTCTGGAGTCTCGATGCAGGCGCTGTCGTGGCGCCTTGAGTCGCCGCCTTCGTGGGACGATCGCGTGCGCATGGTCGACGATCCTGAGGGGCGTGCTCGCCTCGCCCAACAGGGCATTCGTGACGCTCGGCTCTTCGAGTATCTCCCGCACGACCGCGCCATCGTCCCGCAGATACTCCTCGGGGTCTACGTCTACGACTCGCTGGCGTGGGCCAGGCTAGAGGCCGAGGAGGGGCCCCCTCAGGGCGAGTTGATCGCTCGCGCGCCGGGGCGCGCGTACATCGTTGGCCTGCCGCAGTCCAACCCGTTCGGATACGGGAGCGTGGATTCGGTCGAGTTCGAGAAGCGCGCGGTCAACATGGAGTATCTGAAAGGCGCCTTTCACGTCATGCGGTGATGGGTCCGGGGACGACGCGAGTGCGGGATGGTGCTCTCGGACGTGAGTGCGGCGACGCCGCCGGCTCCGGCTTTCTATCGAACGACTGGCACGCTAGAATGTCCCTCGCCCGAGGGCGATTGGACTCCGCGGTCGTGTTGGCGACGTTTGCGCACTTTTTTCTGCGTCTCGGCGTTGACCAGTTCATGCGCGGGCAGGTGTGCCTTATCTTTTGCGCTCCCACCACGTAACCCCAAGAAGACGAGAGTTCCATGCGACGTTCTGTTCTGACGACTCCGGCGCTCCTGCTGGCGCTGGGTGCCCTGACCGCGTGCGGCGGCGGCGGCGAGAAGGCGGCGACCACTGACACCGCGGCTGCTCCGGCCGCTGCGGCTCCCGAGGCGGCGGCCGCTGCTCCGGCGGCGGCGGGTCTCGATGGCAAGGCGGAGTACCTCGTCTGCCAGACCTGTCACCAGGAGAACGGCGAAGGGCTTCCGAACCTGTATCCGCCGCTCGCCGGCTCCGAGTGGCTCACCGGCGACGCCGAGATCCCGATCGCGATCGTGCTCCATGGCATGCAGGGCGAGATCACGGTCAAGGGGCAGAAGTTCAACAACGTGATGGCTCCGTGGGCGTCGCTCTCCGACGCGCAGATCGCCGCGATCCTCACGTACGAGCGTTCGACGTGGGGCAACACGGCCGCTGCCGTGACGGCTGAGCAGGTCGCTGCGGTTCGTGCCGCGACGTCCACGCGCACCACGCCCTGGACGCCGGATGAAGTCAAGGCGGCGAAGCTCAAGTAAGCTTCGCGTCTCAGCACTGCCCCGCGACGCCCATCGGCGTTGCGGGGCAGTGTCGTTTCGGGGCATGCGCGCGACGGCAGGCGGGCGCCACCGTACGAAAAAAAGTCGTGCGCGATCGTCACGACGTCACGTACTATGCAGCATGACTCCGCTCAGGGCGCCGACTCGATTCCGCAGCCTCGACGATGTGGAGACGCTGCGACTGCTGGCCCAGAACCTCGGGGAGGGGATCTACATCTCCGACCCGGCGGGGAAGATCCTCGACGCCAATGCGGCGTTCCTGCAGATCTTTGGCGTGCGATCGGTGGGTGAGCTCGGGCAGTTCCATGCGGCGGACCTGTATGCCGATCCCGCACGACGGGACGCATGGCTCGCGGCGCTGGAGCGCGAGGGGACGGTGCGCGACTTCGAATGGACGTTGGTGCGTCCCGATGGCCAACGTCGCACCGTGCTCGATACGTCGTACACCGTGGTCGACGAGTCCACCGGCGAACGCTTCTATCACGGGATCCTCGTCGACATCACGGAGCGCAAGCAGCTTGAGGACCAGCTGCGCGAGCAACTCACGCGCGACGCCCTCACCGGCTGCTACAACCGCCGCTTCCTGCTCGACCTCGCCCGACAGCTGCACGAACTCGGCGTCGGGACGTGGGGGTGCATCTTCCTCGACATCGATCACTTCAAGGTCTACAACGACGCGCACGGGCACCTCGAGGGCGACCTGGTGCTCGCGCGCATGGCGCGGTTCCTCATGCGGCAGGTGCGGGCCGAGGAGCCGGTGGTGCGCATGGGGGGCGACGAGTTCCTCGTGGTGCTGCAGGGGGAGTCGGCGCTGCGCACCGAGGAGGTCGCCCGCCGGCTGCAACATGCCGCGGCCCGCAGCGCGCCGGTCGCCTTCTCGTTAGGGTGGGCGGTGCGCGCCGGCGACGAGTCGCTGGAGGCGACGATCGACCGCGCCGACCGCGGCCTCATCAGCGTGCGGGTGCTCACGCGCTCGGGCGACTACCCGCGCCTCCCCGACGAGATGGAACGGCGGCTCGGGTGACCGCCGGCGTCACGCTGTGGCCGGGGAGATCGCGCCCGCCCGCGCCTCAGCGCGGACGCACGTACGGCGACGGCAGGGCGGCCTCCCAGGGGGTGGCGCTGCGCGCACGCGCGTAGCCCATCTGCTCCAGCCGCTGCATGAAGTCGCGGTCGAACAACTTGAAGGCGGCGGGATCGTTGGCCACGGCGGCCGGAATGGCGGTGAAGTGCATCTCCATCCGCACGCCATCGGTCGCGGCGCTGACCCCATCGGCCAGCTCCGCCAGGCGCGGCAGGAGCAGCGGATGCTGCGCCCAGAAGAGGAGCAGGAGCGTGCGGCTGTTGATCGCCCGGCGGCTGGCGGGATTCATCACGGCGGCCGGTGCCTGCGTCCACAGGTTCATGATCACCCAGAGCCGCACCGTCAACGGCTCCTGCACGCCTAACGAACGTACCGCCGCCGCCAGTCGCAAGACCTGGGGCCGCGTGAGGATCGGGAGGAGGTTGCCGGTGATCCCGCCGTCGAGATGCACGCGTCCGTCGATGACCTGCGACGGCAACACACCGGGGAGCGACGACGAGGTGACCAGGAGTTGGTGCAAGCGTGGCAGCGCCGACACCCCGGGCGACAGTTCCTGCGCGAGATCCCACGTGCGCGCGACAGCGAGGTCGAAGTCGGTCGTGCTGATGGCGAGCTGGCGCCCCTCGCGAAAGCCGGCCTGCAGCGCCCCCTGCATCGTCGAGTCCATGACCTGCGCGATGGTGCGCCGCAGCCGATCGGTCTTCACCAGGCCACCGGTGCGCCGGAGCCAGAAGAGCCAGTCGATCGTGGGGGCGATCGTCTCCGCCGATCGGCGATACAGCGCGGCCAGCGTGTCGAGCGCGGCGTCGGTCCCCAGGAAGACGAACGGCGCCTGCAACGCCCCCGTCGAGACCCCGGTCACGAGGTCGAAGGTGGGCATCGGGGCATCGGAGCGCGACTTCCACCCGCGCAGGAAGCCGGCGCCGTACGCCCCGTTCTGCCCCCCGCCGGAGAGCAACAGGATGTCGATGGTGCGATCGTCCCGGGCCACCGCGCGCCGCGCCAGGCGTTCGACGATGGAATCGGTCGTCGCTTCCTCGACCGCGCGCGCCGCGACGGCATCACGCTCGAGCGACGCAACCGTCGCTGCCGGGCGATGCACCGCCGCGCAAGCGCCAAGCAGCGGGGCGAGTGCGACCAGCAGGGCGCGCCGCGCGCCTAACGCATTTCGGGAGTGCCCAGCGGACTCGGTGCGCACCCGGTCGGTTCCATCGCGGAGACGACGTCGGAGACCAATCACCCAGCCCTCGTGCGGACGAGGGTGGAGGCGTCGATGCCGCCGTGCGAAAACGCGCCGTTCACGCGCACGTCATACGACGGCTGGCGCATGGCGAGCGTCCGGTCGACGTGCACGGCGGGATTCCACAGGTGCTCCTGAGCGGTATCGCGGGCCGATGGCGGCGCTGGAGCCTGCTGCTCCCTGGGCGACACCGCGGTGAGCGCCACGGCGACGGTGCAGCAGAGGAGGGCGGCGCGACGTATCGTCATGGATGCCGGAGAGGGGGGCGAACGCACGCTCCAACGTCGCTCCCCGCCCCGTCCCATTCAAGTCGTCGACGAGCGGTTGTGGTGCGCCGCACGCACGTCGCACCACTCTCACGCCCCTCGGAGTCACCTCGCGTGTTCGTGACGCCCGTTCTCGTGCTGTTCTCCGTGGTTGGCCTGCCGGCCCGGCCCGTCGCCCCCGCCGTTGCGACAGCGAGGCTGACCGCGCCCTCGCCCCTGATGGCGCCTGTGGTCGCACCCGTGGCCGTCGGGGCCGATCGCTTGCTCACCGAGTACGCGCACCTCATCCGGGGAAAGTCGCTGGCCCTTGTGGCCAATCACAGCGCACGGCTTGCCGACGGGACCCACCTGGCTGACGCGCTGCACCGCTATCCGGGAGCCACGCTCAAGGTCCTCTTCGGGATGGAGTACGACATCCGGTCCAACGACTACTCGGCGACCCGCGACGGTGAGGTGGCGACCGATCGCGCGACCGGACTCCCCAAGTACAACCTCTACGGCGAGCATCACCGCCCCACCCCCGAATCGTTGACCGGCGTCGAGGTGATCGTCTTCGACATCCAGGAGGTGGGGGCGCGCTTCTACGAACACATCAACATCCTCGGCTTCGTCATGGAAGCGGCGGCCGAGCGGGGGATCGCGGTCGTCGTGCTCGATCGTCCCAATCCGATCACCGGTGCGAGGATGGAGGGGTTCGTCACCGATCGCGCCGCGCGCTTTCGCTTTGGATCGTACGCCCCGGTCCCGGTGGTCCACGGCCTCACGATGGGCGAGTTGGCCAGGCTGTACAACGGCGAGCGGATGTTGCGCGGCGGTGGCGCGGTGACGCTCGACGTCGTCCCGATGACCGGGTGGAGCCGCGGCATGTGGTACGACGAGACGGGGCTCGCCTGGCGCAAACCGTCGCCCAACCTGCTCACCCTCTCGTCGCTGCTGGCGTACGTGGGGACGTGCCTGTTCGAGGCGGTGAACGTGAGTGAAGGGCGTGGCACCGACCATCCGTTCGAGCAGGTGGGGGCGCCATGGCTCGACCACGAGCGAGCCGTCACGATGCTGCGTGCACTCGCGCTTCCGGGGGTGACGTTCGAGGCGGTGCACTTCACCCCGGTGCAGCAGCCGTATCACGGCCGTCCCCCCGAACTCGCCGGTGAGCCGCTGCGCGGCATCCGGCTGCACGTGACCGACCGCGACGTGTTCGAACCGTACGCCACCGGAGTCGCGCTCCTGTGGGTGGTGCACACGCTGCACGCCGATCGCCTCGTGTGGAACGACGCCGCCCTGGACCGGTTGACGGCGACGCCGCGCCTCAAGGAGATGCTGCAGGCGGGGAGGACGCCCCGTGAGATCGTCGCCGCGTGGTCGTCGGAGGTCGCGGCGTTTCGGGCGCTGAGCGCCCGCTACCTCATGTACCGCTGAGGGCGGCGAACGCGCCTTGGGACGCCGCGCCGCCTCGCGCCTTGGGCACTTTCAGTCCAACGATCTTCAGCAGCACGGCCCCTTGGCGCCGTGTGTCCACCGCCACGCTCACGTCCGTCCGACGAGTGCGCGGCGTCGTGCTCAGCGGCGCGTTTCGGCGAAGACCGGTGTCATGAGCCCCGCGGCGGACCGGCCGTGCGGATCCTGATGGGTCCGGATCTCATTCACCATCTCCAGCGCCGTTTTCGTGCACGGCGGGAGGGTGCGCGCGGAATGTCCGATCGGGGTAATACGAGAGCCCCACTTCACCAACTGCGCGCTGTAGGTGAGGCCGCCGCCGAAGGCCGGGATGAGGATGTTGCAGCCGGGCGTGATGCGTCCTTCCTCGAGCGCTTCCACGAGTGCCACCGGGACGGTGGCGGCGCTCATGTTGCCGTACTTCTGCACGGTGACCATCACCTTGCTCATGGGGACGCCGGCGTACTTCGCGACCGCTTCGATGATGCGCAGGTTGGCCTGGTGCGGGACGACGATCTGGACGTCCTCGGCGGTGAGGCCGCGTTCCTTGAGGACGCGCACCGAGGCCTCGGCCATGTTGTGCACGGCGCGCTTGAAGATCACCTGTCCGTCGAAGTCCCAGATGGTGTCGCCGAAGCTGATGTCGAGCCCGGAGTAGGTGCAGCCGAAGCCACGCACGCGCAGTGAGGCCCGGGCTTCGGCGTCGCAGCCCATCACGTTCCCCACGAGCCCTTCCTCGTTTTCCGTCGGCTGCAACACCACCGCCGCGGCCCCATCACCGAAGAGGACGGCGACGTTGCGGTTGCTCCAGTCCATGTAGCGGCTGATGAGTTCCACGCCGATGACGATGGCGTTGCGCACCATCCCGGTGCGGATCATCGCGGTGGCGGTGGCCAGGCCGTAGCAGAACGAGGTGCAGGCGGTGTTGATGTCCATCGACGCCGCCTTGGTGGCGCCGAGGGCGACCTGCACGCCGGAGGCGCTGTTGGGGACCAGTTCGTCGTTGGAGACGCCGCCGTAGATGATCAGGTCGACGTCGGCGGCGTCGAGACCGGCGCAGGCGAGCGCCTGCGATGCGGCGACGACCGACATCTCGATCGCCGTGACGTGCGACACGCGCCGCTCGCGCATCCCCGTGCGTGAGGTGATCCACTCGTCCGACGTCTCGAGGAAGGTGGAGAGGTCGTCGTTGGAGAGGATCGCGGGGGGCATGCACTTGCCCCACCCGGTAATGGCGGCGTAGGTCATGGGATCGTTCGCGAGGGGCGAAGACGCGGGGAACCGAGGGGGAGGGGGCGGGACGCGATCGTTAGGGAGTGCGGGCGGAGCGCCGCCATGGGCGCTCGCGCGAGGCGTGAAGCTGCGTCCCGCGCGCGCGGTGCGCAACGTGTCCCCCGATCGCCCTGGGGGCCACCCGGCCCCTGCCGGCACGCGTGACTGGCCAGCGCGTGGGCGGGCTGTCACATTCCGGCACAACTTGCCGCTCCGTCGCGCGGCGGACCGGTGTGGCGTGCGCGCGCTCGTTCCACAACCGCGGCCTTTCCGCGGCACCGCGGTGGACGCGTTGCGTCCCGTCGCGTTCCCCACGCGTTTCACGCACGATCCCCTCAGTCCTCGCCTGATGCCCGACTCTTCGCTCACCGGCGCGACCGGTCCTGCCCCCGTCGCGCGGTCCCTCGGATGCCGCCGATGCCGCCGATGCCGCCGATGACGCGCCGGGGGAGCGACGGGGTGGCGGTGCTCGTGGCGCTCGTCGTGGGGTTGGCGTTAGGTGCGCTGATCGCGGCCAGTGGCAACGCGCGCCTGGCCCAGCTGGCGACGGCCATCCAGCCGATCGGGACGCTCTGGGTGAATGCGATCCGCATGACGGTGATTCCGCTCGTCGTCTCCCTCCTGATCACCGGGGTGGCGTCGGTGGCCGACCTGCGCACGGTGGGGCGCCTCGGCGGGCGCACGCTCGTCGTCTTCGCGTCGCTGCTGGCCATGGGCGCTCTCGTGCCGGCGGTGACGATGCCCTTCGTCACGGCGCTCTTCCCGTGGCCCGATGGCGGGATCCCCCTCCCGCCGGGGGCGGCGGAGGCGGCGCAGCAGGTGCGTTCGAGCGGGACGCCGGTCGGGGTGGTGGAGTGGTTCACGACGCTCATTCCCCCCAACCCGGTGGAAGCGGCCGCCAGCGGCAACATGGTGTCGCTGATCGTCTTCGTCTTCCTGCTGGCGCTGGCCACGGCGCGCAGCGCCCCCGAGTCACGAGAGCCGCTCGTGCGCTTCTTCAAGGCGTTAGGCGAGGTGATGCTCCTGTTGGTGGGGTGGATCATCACGCTCGCCCCGATCGCGGTCTTCGCGCTCGTCCTCCCGCTCGCGGTGCAGGGAGGGGGGGCGCTGGTCGGGGCGGTCGGCTACTACATCGCCAGCTTCGCGATCGGCAGTGCGATCGTCGTGGCGTTGCTGTACCCGATCGTGGCCTCGCTGGGCGGGATCGGGATCGGGCGCTTTGCGCGCGCCGTGCTGCCCACACAGATGATCGCGATCAGTTGCAGCTCGTCGATCGCCTCGCTCCCGGCGATGGTGTCGAGCGCCGATGCCATGGGGATCCCGGCGCGGGTGAGCGGCTTCGTCCTGCCGCTCGCCGTCTCGGTCTTCAAGCCGGCGGCGGGAGTGGCGTGGGTCGTCGGCGTGCTGTTCGTCTCGCGCGTGTATGGCATCGAGATCGGTGCACGTGAGTTGGGGATCGTCGCCGCCGCGGCCGTCCTGCTCTCGTTCGCGGCCCCCGGCGTTCCACGCGGTGCCTTTCTCCTCCTGACCCCGCTGCTGACGGCGATCGGTCTCCCCGCCGAAGGGGTGGGAGTGCTCATCGCGGTGGACCTCATCCCCGACATGTTCGCGACCGTGATCAACGTGACCGGCGACGTGACGGCGACGGCGCTGGTGGCGCGCCTGAGCCGCGACGACGTGGTCCCGGCGGCGCCACCGGTGCCCGCCGCGGGCGCGGCCTGACGAGCGCGGCGATGCCGGGTGCGGATGGTCCGCGTCGTTAGGCAGCCGGTGCCGGCCGGCGGTGACGGCCGGCGGTGAGGGCCCGCTACGCGACCTCGCGGCCGGCGCCGGCGCTCCAGATGCGATACCACTCCTCGTGCGCGAGCGTGACCTCGAGCGCGGCGACCGCTTCGCGCAGCGCCTCGACGCGTCCCGAGCCGGTGATCGGGACGGGGCGCGCTGGGTGCCGCAGGATCCAGGCGTAGGCGACCGTCGCCGGCGAGACGCCGTGCACTGCTCCCACCGCCTCGAGGGCGAGGCGCACGCGCTGCGATGCCTCGTCGCGGGCGGTGAACAGGCGCCCGCCGGCCAGCGGTGACCAGATCATCGGGCGCACCCCCAGGTCGCGGCACTGGTCCAGCGTGCCGTCGGAGAGCACGTCGAGGGCCAGCGGCGACAGCTCCACCTGGTTGGTCGACAGCGGGAACCGGTGGTGCAGGAGGGCGAACTGCGACGGCGTGTGGTTCGACACGCCAAAATGCCGCACCTTTCCCTGAGATTGCAGCTGCCGAAACGTCGCTGCCAGCTCGTCCGGGTCCATCAGGAGGTCCGGGCGGTGGATCAGGAGGAGGTCGATGCGATCGGTGCGCAGCGACCGCAACGACTGCTCCACCGAGGCGACCACGTGCGCGGGCGACGTGTCATAGCACTTGAGGCCGTGCGACGGTCGACGCTCGGAACGCAGCTTGATTCCGCACTTGGTCACGAGTTGCATGCGCTCGCGAAGCGTGGGTGCCAGCGCCAGCGCCTCCCCGAAGAGTCCCTCGACCGAATAGTCGCCATAGATGTCGGCGTGATCGAACGAGCTGATGCCGAGGTCGAGGCTCTGCTCAATCCAGCGCAGTCGCCCAGCGCGGTCGAGCCCCCAGTCGGCCATGCGCCAGGCGCCGGCGACGATGGGCGAGAGGTCGGCGCCGCCGGGGGCAATTGCTGTCGGTGTGGGCAAGGCAGGCATGGGCTTCGCGCGCGAGGAGGGCCGAGCGGCGCGGGCATGCGACGCTCAGTCCCAATCTATGTGCGCACGCCCCGCTGGCCCCAACCACCGTCAGGTCCCGCCGTACCACTCGTACCCGCGGTCGCTCCAGTACCCGCCCGTGCGTTGCGGCAGGAAGACGATGCGCGTGAGGTACTTGGTATTCTTGTAGCCGAGCTTGACCGGCGAGTGAATGCGTGCCGGCGCCCCTTGCATCGCCCCCAGGTACTGTCCGTCTCGCGCGTACGCCACGATGGTCTGCGGGTGCATCGCGCTCTCCAGGTCCCACGATTCGTGGTAGTCGGCGTCAAACGACTGGAAGTCGACAAAGGCGGCGTCGCTGGTGAGTCCCGCCAACGCCGCCAGCGCGGAGAGGCGCACCCCCCGAAACTCGGCGCGCGCGTTCCAGCCCTCCACGCAGTAGTGGTTGACCCGTTGCGACACTCCGCGCATGGCGACCAGGTCGTCAAGCGAGAGCGAGAGCTGTCGGCGCACCGCCCCGGCTACCTCCAGCCGCCACACGCCTCGCATGGCGGGATCCCACACCGGGACGCGTTTGGAGACGAAGTAGCTGGGAAAGGCCGGTCCGGCGAGGCGAGCGTCCGCCGGAATGCGATCACGCGAGGCGTTCGAGAAGAGCCAGCGCTCCAGCGATTCATTGCGCCGTTCAGCGCGCCGCAAGATTGCCAGCGCCGAGCGTGGTCCCTGGGAGTCGCACGCGGTGAGCACGGCGCTTCCGAGTCCGGTGCCGAGTGACGCGAGGAAGAGGCGACGGTTCATGGCGCGGCATCCGGGGTGATGGAGGACGGCGGGCGGCGCCAGAGGAAGGGACGCGCGTTGCGGGCCTCCGGCGAGCGGCGCTCGTCGTAGCCGCCGGTGATCATCGAACGGATCGAATACGGATCGACGGCGAAGACCATCACTACGTGCCCCAGGGTGAGCATCACCAGCACCACCATCACCACGAAGTGCCAGTAGCGCGCCCACACGAACCCCCCAAGGAGCGCCGTGAGCGTGTGGAGCTGCACCGGCTTCCAGATGGCGAGACCGGTGAGGATGGCCGCGAACGCGAGCCACGGGAGGGCGAAGTACGTCGCCTTCTGCAGCGCGTTGTGCTTGCCCTGCCGCGGATGGTCGGGACGCGCGAACAGGTAGAAGCGGATCATCTCCCACGCGTCGCGCACGTCGCCGCGTCGCGGGACGAGGTCGCGCCACTCACCGTGGAGGTAGATGAACGCGAGGTAGACCAGCCCGTTGAGCGCCAACACCCACATCATGGCAAAATGCCAGTTGCGGGCGCCGCCCAGCCATCCACCGAAGGTCAGCCAGGCGGGGACCGGGTGGCGGCCGGCGGGGAAGCAGCAGAACGTCTCGCCGCGACGCGCGAAGGCCGGGTACGCGTTGAAGATGCGCAACCCGCTGCCGATCATCACGAGGAGTGCGAGCGCGTTGACCCAATGCGTGAGCCGTACCAACCCGTGATGGCGGATGCGTGAGCCGACGGCGAGAGGAGCCGCGGCGATCACGGGTGAAGCGTCGGTAGCGCTCATGGAGGGGACGAGGGACGATGAGGAGGTGGCGCGCGCGTGAGGTATCCATCCCCTGACCGAATCGTTCCCGTGCGGCTCGGCGCGCCGATCCTCGGCGACCGGAGTGGTCCGCGCCGGCGCTGCGACCGTGGGCGCGTGCGGCGTACGGAACAGCGAAGTCCCCCTAGTGGCGATGGGCCACCGGTGGCATCGTCAAGGCTCCGCACCTCCCCTGACCTCCGACCGCTCCCGCAATCGTGCGCCTCTCGAACGCCCATCCGTCTCGCGCCACCCTTGCGGCGCTGGTCGCCGTGCTCACGGCGGTCGGCTGCAATCGCGAGCAGCCCGCCCCGCCAGCCGCCGCCAGCAGCAATCGCCTGGCCGGCGTCATCGCACGTGGCGACTCGCTTGCCCTCCCCGGTGAGTGGACCCCGCCGCCCGGCGACGCCCTCGAGCACTCCATCGCCGGCTTTGCCACCACGCTCTGTGCCGGCGTCTTCATCACCGGACTCGAGCCGGCCGATGCGGCGGCCAACGTGGGCTGGTTCACCGGCCCGCCGGAAGACCGCAAGGTCGTGACCGACACCGTCATCGACCGCGCCACGCAGACGGTGCGCCTCAAGCTCCCCAGCGGGGTGTGGGTTGTCGCCAAGCGTTTCGGGAGCCAGGGGTGCATCCCGCTCCCCGCGGGGAAGGACTCGGTCTTCTTCACCCCTGTCGTCGTCACCCCCCAACTCCCCGATGCAGCGACGACGCCGTGGCCCATGGGCGACCTCATCACCCCGGCCCCTTGGCCCGCCGGGGTCGACTCGGCCAAGGTGGCGCAGGCGCTCGCGGTGGGCTTCGGCCCCGACTCGGCGATGACCGAGGCGTTCATCGTCACGTACAAGGGGCGCATCATCGCCGAGCGATATGGGCCCGGGATCGGGATCCACACGCCGCTGGAAAGCTGGTCGATGGGGAAGAGCCTCACCGGGACGCAGATCGCCCGCCTCATCCAGATGGGTGCGTACACGCTCGAGCAGCCGGCGCCCATTCCGCAGTGGCAGCAGCCGGGCGATCCGCGGCAGGAGATCCGCATCATGGACATCATGCGGATGTCGAGCGGGCTGCGCATTCGCGCGCCGCAGGACCCCGGATACGACAGGTCGTTAGGCTATCCCGACCACCTCTGGTACTACACCGGCGCCGGCAATTCCTACGCGTGGGCGGCGACGCGTCCGCAGCAGTGGAAGCCCAACACCGTCGGGCGCTATCGCAACACCGATCCCGTGCTCGCGAACTACCTCATTCGCCTCGCGGTCGAGAAGCGCGGCGAGGACTATCGCACCTGGCCGCAGCGCAACCTGTTCGACAAGCTCGGCATCCGCGACGCCACGCTCTTCACCGACCCGTACGGCAACAACCTCACGCAGGGAGCCGAGTTCCTGGCGGCGCGCGACTGGGTGCGCCTAGGGAACCTGTACGTGCAGGATGGCGTGTGGAACGGCGAGCGACTCCTCCCCGAGGGCTACGTCGATCACGTGAAGACTCTGGCCCCCGCGTGGGTCGCCGACGGTCGTCCGATCTACGGCGGCGGCTTCATGTGGGTCAACGGCGACGGTGGCGATCCCATTCCCAAGGATGCCTTCTCGTTCCGCGGGGCGGGGGGGCAGAGCACGATCATCATCCCCGACCGCGACATGGTGGTGGTGCGACTGGGGAAGTACGCCGGCGCGCGCACCGGCGATGCGACGCTCAAGGATGGGCTCGCGCTGCTGATGGAGGCGGTGCCGCCCAAGGGGGCGTCGACACCGTAGCCTGGCGCGAGACAGAGGCGGATACGCGGCCAGCGTCGGGCACGATTCCCGGCGCTGGCCGCTATCGTTCATCATGCCAATCGATGGACCTCGCCCGGAGCGCACCCGCTTCGAGGCTCGGCGCGCGGGATCCACCCCGAACGCCCCTCCCACGACGTTCCGCGACCGGATGGTCGCGCTGCGCAACGTGCCGCCCTTCCTGGGGCTCGTCTGGCGCACCAGCCCATCGCTCACGGTGTGGACGTTGGTGGTGCGCCTGCTGCGCGCGCTCCTCCCCGTGATGACGCTGTACGTGGGCAAGCTCATCATCGACGAAGTCGTCCTGGTGGCCGGCGGCGGTGCGGCTGGCGGGCTGGCCGCGTGGCGCACGGATGGGCGCCTGCATCATCTCGCGTGGCTGCTGGCGGCCGAGTTCGGGCTCGCCGTCGCCAGCGACGTGCTGGGGCGGGTGACGTCGCTCATCGACGGGCTGCTTGCCGAGCGCTTCAGCATCAGCACCAGCGTGCGCCTCATGGAGCATGCGGCGACGCTCGACCTGCAGGACTTCGAGGACAGCGAGTCGCAGGACAAGCTCGAGCGCGCGCGCCGGCAGGCCAGCGGGCGGATGGCGCTCATGAGCCAGCTCTTTTCGCAGGCGCAGGACGCGATCACGATCCTCTCCCTCGCGGCCGGTCTCGCGCTGTTCACGCCGTGGCTCATCCTCTTGCTCCTGGCGGCGCTCGTCCCGGCCTTTTTGGGAGAGGCGCACTTCAGCGCCCAAGGCTACGCCCTCGCCTACACGCGCACCGCCGACCAGCGCACGCTCGACTACCTGCGCCGAACGGGGGCGAGCGCCGAGACGGCCAAGGAAGTGAAGATCTTCGGGCTGCACGCCTTCCTGATCGACCGGTATCGGCAGCTGGCGGGCGACTACTACCGCGCCACGCGTGCGCTCGCCGTCCGTCGCGCCGGGTGGGGGACGCTGCTCACCACGATCGGTACGCTCGGCTACTACGGGGCCTTTGCCTACCTGTCGTGGCGCACGGTGGCGGGCGACTTCTCCATCGGCGACCTGACGTTCGGCGCGGCCTCGTTCCGAAGGTTGCGCGGGCTGCTCGAAGGATTGCTCGCCGGCTTTTCGCAGTTGGCGGGCCAGGCACTCTATCTCGACGACCTCTTCTCCTTCTTCGAACTCACGCCGGCCATCCGGTCGCCCGAGAATCCGGGCCCGTTCCCGACCCCCATCCGCCAGGGGTTCGTCTTCGAGGACGTGGGCTTCTGCTATCCTGGGAGCGAGACGTGGGCGGTACGTCACATGGACTTCACGCTGCGCGCCGGCGAAGTGCTCGCCCTCGTCGGCGAGAACGGGGCCGGGAAGACGACGCTGGTGAAGCTGCTCACCCGCCTCTACGACCCGAACGAGGGGCGCATCCTCCTCGACGGGCACGACCTGCGCGAGTACGACCTGGACGCGGTCCGCGCCAACCTTGGCGTGATCTTCCAGGATTTCGTGCGCTACGACCTCACGGCGGCGGAGAACATCGCCGTTGGCCGCATGTCACAGCGCGACGATCGCGCACGCATCGAGGCGGCGGCGCAGCGCAGCCTGGCCGACGAGGTGGTGAGGCGACTGCCCAAGGGATACGACCAGGTGCTGGGCCGCCGCTTTCGTGGTGCCGTGGACCTGTCAGGCGGCGAGTGGCAGAAGCTCGCCCTCGCCCGCGCCTACATGCGCGATGCGCAACTGCTCGTGCTCGACGAACCGACGGCCGCGCTCGACGCCCGCGCCGAGTTCGAGGTGTTCCAGCGCTTCAAGGAGCTGATGCACGGCAAGACGGGGGTCCTCATCTCGCATCGCTTCTCGAGCGTGCGCATGGCCGATCGAATCCTCGTCCTGGTGGACGGCACGGTGGAGGCGGCGGGGACGCACGAGGAGCTGCTGGCGCAGCATGGGCGATACGCGGAGCTGTTCGAGTTGCAGGCAGCGGGGTACAGGTAGCGGTAGACGGGACGTCGAGATGGGAGCTACGGCTTGGGCTTCCGGGTTTCGAGACCGGGGAGGCGGCGGTTGTTCTTCGAGTGATCGATCAGTTCGGCCAAGCGGCGCTCGCGTGTGGCTTCCATCTTGGCGCTGACGATCCACCAGATGGCGGTCTTTCGGTACCCCGGCGGTTGCGACTCGAAGAAGGCAAAGGCGGCGCGCGACTTCTTGAACGTGCCGAGGTAGGGTTCGTCGAGCACGTCGCGTCGCTGTTCGTAGGCGTAGATGCCGGACTTGTTCTCGCGTCGCTTGGCGAACGCGGCGCGTCCCGCGTCCTGCATGCGCCCCTCGGCCTCGAGATCGCCCACACGCTTGATGTTCACGGCGCTCCAGATGCTCGTCGACCGACGCGGGGTGAAGCGAATCGTGTAGCGCTCGTCGTCGACGCGCTTGCGTACCCCGTCGATCCAGCCGTAGCACAGCGCCTCGTCGACTGATTGTGGCCACGACATGCTGGGCTTGCCGGTCGCCGACTTGTGAAACCCGACGAGCAGCTCCGTCGCCGAGGCATGAAACTCGGCGAGCCATTCGCGCCAGGCGTCGGCGGAGGGGAAATAGACGGGCTTCATGGGGCGGAAGACGGGAGGACGGGAAGACGGGAAGACGAGATGGGGGGTACGGCGGAATTTCCTGCGTGAGGCGTGACCAAGCCAGTACAAAGCCACCCGTTGCTCCCCTTGCCGCTGGACCACGAGCGATCCACCATCCCTCTCGAAGCCGTCACTCGTCTTCTCGTCTTCTCGTCTTCTCGTCTTCCCCCAATGGATCGCCGTCTCTTCCTCAGCGACCTAACCCGCTACGCGGTGCTCTGCGCCGGCGCCCCCAACCTGTGGCGCCTGACGACACGGCCGGTGCTGAGCGGCAATCCGTTTGCGCTCGGCGTGGCCAGCGGTGATCCCACGCCTAACGCCTGCGTGATCTGGACGCGGTTGGCCCCCGACCCCTTCGCGCCGCACGGGGGGATGGATGGGCAGAAGGTGGTGCTCGACTGGGAGGTGGCCGACGACGAGGGGTTCAGCAAGGTCGTGAAGCGCGGGCGCTATACCTGCGCGCCCGAACTCGGCTACTCCGTGCACGTCGACGTGCAGGGACTCGCCCCCGATCGGTGGTACTTCTACCGCTTCACGCTTCCGGCGGGGAGCAGCACGGTCGGGCGCTTGCGCACCACCCCTCCCGACGGCGCGCAGCAACCGCTCGACTTCGCTTTCGTCTCGTGCCAGCACTACGAGCAGGGGCTCTTTACCGCCTTCGACCACCTGGCCGCCGAGCGACTCGACCTCGTGACGCACCTCGGGGACTACATCTACGAGACGGCGACGCGCGAGGACGTCGTGCGCCCGCATCACGGCTTCGAGATCATCACGGTCGAGGACTATCGCAATCGCTATGCGCAATACAAGCTCGACCCCGCGCTACAGAAGGCGCACGCGATGTGCCCGTGGATCGTGACGTGGGACGACCACGAAGTCGACAACAACTACGCGGGGTCCGTCGGCGAGAACGTCTTCGAGTCGGACGAGCAGATGCGCCAGCGCCGCGCGGCCGGTTACCAGGCGTGGTGGGAGCACCAGCCGGTGCGCGTGCCGCGAGCCCGATCGTGGGCCGACCTCAACATCACGCGCACCGCCAACTGGGGGGCGCTGGCGCGCTTCTGGGTAATGGACACGCGGCAGTATCGCAGCGACCAGGCGTGCGGCGATGGCCAGCGTGTGATCCCCTGCGGCGATTGGAACGATCCGTCGAGGACGATGATGGGCGACGCCCAGGAGCGGTGGCTGCTCAACGGCCTCAGCGAGTCGCGCGCGACCTGGCAGGTGCTGGCGCAGCAGGTGATGATGGCGCCGCTCGACAATCGCCCCGGCGCCGACATCCAGGTGTCGATGGACCAGTGGGCGGGTTATCCCGTCGCGCGTGATCGGCTGCTCGGCGCGATCGGTGAGCGGGCCAAGGGGCGCACGGTCGTGCTCACCGGTGACATCCATGCCAGCTACGTCAACGAGCTGCAGTCGTCGTTCGATCGTTTGGGGCGACCGACGGTGGCAGCCGAGTTTGTGGGGACGAGCATGTCGTCGGGTGGCGATGGAATGGACGTCTACCCCGGGTGGAACGCGACGCGTTCCGACAACCCGTACATGAAGTGGCACAACGCCAAGCGTGGCTATGTGCGATGCCGTGTCACGCCTGACGAGTGGCGTGCAGACTATCGCGTCGTGCCGTTCGTGACGCGTCCGGGGGCGCCGGTGGAGACGGCGTCGAGCTGGCGGGTGCCACACGGCCGTCCGGTGATCGAGCGGGTGTAGCGGTCGGCGGCGTTGGAGGGCGGGCGCGCTCGGTGCGTTGCGCGCCCCCGACGGTGTGACGGCGCCTACCGCCGGGCATCGCCGCACGGAGTAGATTGCCGAAGGCCGTCTCGGCACCCTGCCGCCTGCACGGCCGACCAGTCACGCGCAGGAGTTTGTCGTGTCGTTGGCAGAATGGCGGGCAGTCGCAGGCGCTTCGGCGCGGTGGTTCGGCTTTCGCGCACCGAAGCGCGCCGTCGCCCTCCTGGTCGTGGCACTTCTCGTCGTGGCCTGCGGCGAAGATCCCGTCGCCCCCCCCGATGTCGTCCCCCCGCCGACGCCGTCCTACCCGGTGGCCGAGGCGCTCCCGGCGCTTGCGCTGAGCACGACCTTCGGCGCGGCGATCACGTCCAAGGAGGAGTACATCACCGGGAGCTACCGGATCACCGGGACCGACGGCGCCATCATGCAGGAAGGGGCGCTCGAGATTCGCGGGCGTGGCAATACCACGTGGGGGATGCCCAAGAAGCCGTATCGCCTCAAGCTCGGCACGAGCACGGCGCTCATGGGGATGCCGGCCAACCGGCACTGGGTCCTGCTCGCCAACTACTCCGACAAGACGCTCATCCGCAACGACGTCACCTTCGAACTCAGTCGCAAGCTGGGGATGGAATGGACGCCGCGTTCGCAGTTCGTCGAGATGAGCCTCAATGGCGCGTATCAGGGCGTATACCAACTGGTGGAGCACGTCCGTATCGCGCCGGACCGCGTGAACATCCCCGAGCTCAAGGTCAGCGATACCTCGGCGACCAACGTCACCGGGGGCTACCTGATGGAGGTCGACGAGCGGCGCGGGGAGGACTTCTGCTTCAACTCCACGCGCACTCGCATGATCTTCTGCCTCTCCAACCCGGAGACGCTCAACGAACCAGCGTGGGCCAAGCACCGCGCGTACATCACCAACTACATCAAGCAGGTCGACGACGCGATCTACAGCCCGCAGTTCGCCGATCCGCAGGCAGGCTACGCCGCCTACATCGACGTCGAATCGGCGATTCGCTACTACATCGTCAACGAGCTGTTCAAGAATGTCGACGGCAACCTGCGGTTGAGCACCTACCTCTACAAGAAGCGTGGCGGGAAGCTCTTCTTCGGCCCGGTGTGGGACTTTGACCTGGCGATGGGGAATGTGAATTACGACGGCGCCGACCTGGTGCAGGGGTGGCACACGCGCACGGCGCAGTGGTTCACGCGCCTCTTCCAGGACCCGGCCTTTGCGGCGCAGGTCAAGGCGCGCTGGGCCCAGATGAAGAGCGACAAGACGGTCGACGCGCTCTTCAACTACATCAGCGCGCGCCAGGCATTTCTGAGCAAGGTGCAGGCACGCAACTTCGAGAAGTGGCCCATCCTCAGCACCTGGGTGTGGCCCAACCGCGTGGTCACCGGGAGTTACGACGGCGAGATCAACGCGATGTCGTTCTGGCTCTTCCAGCGCCACGGCTGGATGGACACGCAGATCTCGCAATAGCCCCCGCCCCCCGTCTTCACGTTCACGGCGTTCGCTGGTACGTCACCCGCCCGCGCGATACCGTCAGCTGCACCGCACCGGAGAGCAGTTCCGCGGGCGCGGCCACGCGGAACGGATCCACGGTGATGACCGTGAAGTCGGCGCGCTTCCCCACCGCGATCGACCCCGCCTCCTGCTCGTCGAAACCCGCGTACGCGGCCCACGTGCTGTAGCCGCGCACCGCCTCTTCCGGCGTCATGCGCTGCTCCGGGTACCATCCCCCCGGCGGCGCCCCCGTGGTGTCCTGCCGGCTGATCGCCGAGTGCAGTCCGTAGAAGGGGCTCCACCCCGAGCCGGGGAGGTCGGACGAGAAGACGAGGTGCGCGCGCTGGCGGCGCAACGTGCGCCAGGCGTAGGCCCCCTCGATGCGGTCCGGTCCGAGGCGCTGCTCGGCCCATCCCTTGTCCTCCACCGCGTGCGGCGGCTGCATCGACGCGATGACGCCACTCGTGGAGAAACGCGGAATGTCCTCGATGTTCAGGACCTGCGCATGCTCCACGCGATGGCGCAGCCCACGCGACCTGGGAGCGGCGGCGTAGACCGAGTCGATGAAGTCGAGCGTGGCGCGGTTGCCGGCGTCGCCGATGGCGTGGATCCCCACCTGAAAGCCGGCGGACATCGCATCGCCCACCACCGTGCGGTCAAAGCCGTACGCGCCGCCGCTCACCCCGCGGTGCCCAGCCTTGTCGGAGTAGTCCGCGAGGAGCTGCGCCCCGCGCGATCCTAACGCGCCATCGAAGTACGCCTTCACGGCGCGCACGACCAGCATCCCGTTAGGCGACACGAAGGTCCCCCGCGTGATCCACGCCCGCACCAGCGCCGAGTCGCGCCCGCTGAGCATCGCGTACACGCGCAGCGGAAGCGAATCGGAGGCCGCCAGTCGCTCGAACGACGCCATCACGTCGGGGGCGACACCGGCCTCGTGCACCCCGGTGTAGCCGGCGTCGGCCATCACGTGCAGCGCCCGCATCACCTGTGCGTCGCGCTGTGACGGCGACGGGACGGGGACGGCGTCGTCGAGCAGCGGGACGGCGCGGTTGAGGAACAACCCGGTCGGCTCACCCGAGGCATCCTTGCGAATCTCGCCGCCGGTTGGCGCCTCGCTTGCGCGCGTGATTCCCGCCTTCTCCAGCGCCAGCGCGTTCCCCCACGCCGCAAAGCCGTGCAGCCCGCGCATCACGACCGGATGGTCGGGGACGCGCGCCGTCAGCAGCGTCTTGTCAGGGTAGCGATTCGCCCACGCCCCCTCGTCCCACCCGACGCCGATGATCCACTCGCCCTTGGGAGTGGTCGCCGCGCGCTCGACGATGCGTGCCACCGCCTCTTCCTCGGTCGCGAGTCCGGTGAGGTTCACGCGGTCGAGCGATTGCCCCAGCTCGGCCACATGCGTGTGGGCGTCGACCAGCCCTGGAAGGAGGACGCCACCCGCGAGGTCGATCACTCGAGTGCTGTCGCCGCGCAGCGCCAGCGCCCCGGAATCGCTCCCGACGTAGACGATGCGACCGCCACGTACCGCGACCGCCGTCGCGTCGTGCCGCCATCCGCCTGACGAGTCCCACGGTGCGTTGGCCGCCGGGACGCCTTCGGGGGAGGGCTCGTTCCACGACAGCGTATAGGCGCGAGCGTTCGTCAGGATGAGCGCCGCGGGTTCGCCGGCGGACGGTCTGCAGCTGGCGGCGCCCAGCGCGAGCGCGGCGATGACGAACGACGTAAGCGGCGAGGCGGCGGAACGGTTCACGAGGCGGTTGGCTCGGGGAGCGTGATGTCGCGATCCATCTGCACGAAACGAAGCGGCGTCCCGTCGGGGAGGGGGTCGGTCACTTCGCGCACCGGACGAAAGCCCAGCGCGGCGTAGAACGGGACGCCCGGGAGCGTCGCCATGAGTTCGACCTTGGTGAACCCCGCCGCCCGCGCCGCCGAGAGACACGCATCGAGGAGGAAGCGCCCCACCCCGCGACGCGCGAAGTCGGGCGAGACGAAGAAGGCGCGGACCTTGGCAGCATCGACACCGGGTTGCAGCTGGTCGCTGGGTGCACCGGCCGCCGAGCCAACCTCCACCGGGCGCTGGTCGCCGCCGTACAGGGTGCGGCGCCGGCTCCAGCCACCGCACCCCGCCAACACTTCGCCGTCATGCACCACGAAGTACGTCCCGTCGCCCACGAGGGTCGTGTCCACCCCGAAGACATACCGGACGGCGGCGTCGATCTCCGCCGGCGTGTAGAAGCCGATACTCAGCTGGCGCGCCGAACGCTCGATGAGCGCGTTGAGCGCCGGGATGTCGGCGACGGTCGCGGGACGAAGGGAGAGCGCCATGTACGTGAGGTGGGGTCTCCCAACTTGCACTCCCGGCGTGCACCTGCGCCAATTGAGGGGGCGCCGAAATGACCGCTCGCGCTCGCTCGCCCGTTTGACCACCAGCACTCCACCCGAGCTCCACGCGCTCCCCCCACGTGCCGACCTACCGCGGACGCCTCGCCCCCACCCCCACCGGTGAGATGCACCTCGGCCACGCCCGCACCTTTCACGCGGCGTGGCGGCGGTCGGTCGAGGCGGAGGGGGCACTCGTCCTGCGCATCGAGGACCTCGACCCGCTTCGCTGTCGCCCCGAATACACGCAACAGATGCTCGACGACTTTGCGTGGATGGGGATCGCGTGGACCGAAGGGCCGCTGTACCAGTCGCAGCGAACCGCCGTCTACGTCGATGCCTGGCGCCAGCTGCGGGATGCCGGCGTGATCTACCCGAGCCACGTCAGTCGCAAGGAGCTGCGCGATGCCGCCCTCGCACCGCACGAAGACGAAGAAGGGGCCGAGCCGATCTTCCCGCCCGACTGGCGTGCACCTGCCGGCGCCGAGCGCGAGCATGCCGAACCGTTTGGCGTGACGTGGCGCTTTCGAGTCCCGGACGGCGACGTGGTGCGCTTCACCGACGCCCGGCGCGGCGACCAGGCCTTCGAGGCCGGGCGCGACTTCGGCGACTTCGTCCTCTGGCGCCGCGACGGCATCCCGGCGTACGAACTCGCCGTCGTGGCCGACGACATCGCGATGGGGATCACCGAGGTGGTGCGCGGGGAGGACCTCCTGCTCTCCACCGCGCGCCAGCTCCTGATCTACCGAGCGTTAGGCGCCACGCCCCCCGCCTGGTGCCACGAGCCGCTCGTGCGCGATGCCGAGGGGCGACGCCTGGCCAAGCGCTACCAGGCGCTGTCGCTGCGCGTGATGCGCGAGCGCGGGTGGTCGTGGGACGAGGTGCGCGACGCCGCGCCGGAATCGCTGGTCGATGTGCGCCCCGGCCCGCGATGACCGACTCGCCGCAGGGTCTCGTGCTGGTGGCGGTCGCCGTCCTCCTGGTCCTGGTCGCCCTCCTGCCGCGCGCCGAGGTTCGGCATCCGTTGGTGTCACTGGTGCGAGTGCTCGTCCCGTCGTGGCGCTTCTTCGATGACCTGCAGGTGACGCCGACGCTCCTGGTGCGCGTTGCACCGGATGGCGCGCCGTTCGGTGCGTGGCGACCGATTCTCGCTCCGCCGCCGCGATCGGTCGTGCACCTGGTCTGGAACCCGGCGGGCAACCTGCTGCTCGCCCAGCAATCGCTCCTCGAGCGGTTGCTGATGGATGTGGCCGAATGGGACGACACCGACCCGCGGGGCCCGGAGACGCTCGTCTCCTACCAGCTGGTGCTCAATCTCGTGCGGGCGAAACTTGCGGCTGACGGAGACGTCCCGCGTGGCGCGACCTGTCAGTTCAAGCTCGTGGAGACGTCGCACGCGGCCGGCGCAGCGTCGGACCGCACCCCAGGGAGCGCGCCAGGTGACCTCGTCATCTCCCGCGAGCACGAGGCATGACACCCCCAGACGCGTGGACCACACTGCGCCTGGTCGAAATGGTCGCCGCCGTCGCGGTGATCCAGGGGACGCTGGAACTGCTCGCCACCCGCCGCGCCCTGGCCGATGACGGAACTTGGCGGTGGGCGACGCTCGCGCGCGAACTCCGATGGCTCGCCCCGCTCCTTGCCTATCGCCCCTTCCTCGCCCTCCTCGTCGCTCGGCTCGCCCTCGCCGCGTTGCTGCTGGCGGGGGTGCGGCCGGGGGTGGCACCGGCACTCTGGATCACGTCGCTCCTCGTGAACATCCGCTTTCGCGGCAGCAGCAACGGCGGCAGCGACATGATGCAGATGGTCGTCCTCACCGCGCTGGTCGTCGCGCACGCCGCCGGGCCACTCGGCGACTGGCTCGGCATCCCCTCGGGCGTGCTGGTGAGCGCGGCCCTGCTCTACGTGGCGGCGCAGGCGATGATGTCGTACTTCATCGCCGGCGTGGTCAAGATCATCAACGCGCCGTGGCGGTCGGGCGCGGCGCTGGCCTCGTTCGTTGCGACCCCGCACTTCGGGACACCGGCGGCGCTGCGACGGCTGCTGTCGGGGCGCACGGCGCTGCTCGCGGCGTCGTGGAGCGTGATGCTCTTCGAATGCCTCTTCCCGGTCGCCTTTCTCGACCCCAGACTCGCCCTCGTGATGGTGACCATCGCCGGCCTGTTCCACCTCGGCAATGTCGCGGCCTTCGGCCTCAATCGGTTCCTCCTGGCGTGGGCCGCCACCTGGCCCGCCGTGGTGTACGCTTCGTCCCTGATGCCTTGATGCGATCGTCTCGGCTGACGACCATCGAGATCAACTCGCCCATCACCTGGGGGCTCTCGTGATGACTGCTGCTGCACGTCGCACCTTCCTGCTCGCCCTGACGTTCACCGTTCCGGTGGGCGCACAGCAGGTCCCCGACAGCGCCTTCCGCCCGCCCGTTCCGCGCCCCGCCTATGCGGCCGGCCAGGGGCCGGTGATCTGTCTCGACGAGGCGCACCACAACTTCCACACGCTCGACAATCGGTTCTTCGCCTTTGGCGAACTGGCCCGGCGCGACGGCTTTCGGGTCGTGCCTTCCCGCTCCCCGTTCACCAGCACGGCGCTCGGCAGCTGCAACCTGCTGGTGATCTCCAACGCCCAGTGGAGCGACGCCGAGTGGAACACGTATCCCACGCCTACTCCGTCCGCTTTCGCGAAGGGGGAAATCGCCGCGGTACGGAACTGGGTCGGCACCGGAGGTGCGCTCCTGCTGATCGCCGACCACATGCCGCTGGCCGGCGCGGCCTCCGAGCTTGCCGCGGCGTTCGAGGTCGCCTTCGCCGATGGCTTCGCGGTCAAGGGATTCACCAGCAAGGCGGGGCGCGACTCGGCGTTCGCCACCCCTACACTCTTCCGGCCTTCCGATGGGACGCTCGCCATGCACCCCATCGTCGCCGGGCGCGACTCCACCGAGCGCGTCACGCAGGTGCGCTCGTTCACGGGGCAGGCCTTTCAGGGGCGCGCCCGTGACCTGCAGCCGGTCATGATCCTCCCGCCAGACTTCGTCTCGCTCGAGCCTCGTTATGCGTGGCAGTTCACGGAGACGACGCCGGCGCGCCCCGTGGGGGGCTGGCTGCAGGGGGCCACGCGGAAAGTGGAGCGCGGGCGGGTCGCCTTCTTCGGCGAGGCGGCGATGTTCAGCGCCCAGCGCGCAGGCCCCAAGCGAAACCCGATGGGGATGAATGCCCCCATGGCCGAGCAGAATCCGCAATTCGTGCTCAACGTCCTGCACTGGCTCACCGGCGTCCTCGACCGGTGAGCGAGGGTGCGCGCGTGCCTGGCACTCGCGCACCCTCGCATCACGCACCGATCACGGGCGCTTCGCGACGAGTTCGATCTCCACCAGGGCGCCCAGCGGCAGGCCGGCCACGGCGACCGTGGTGCGCGCCGGGAAGGGACGCGCGAAGCGGGTGAGATAGGCCGCGTTCATCTGCGGGAAGTTGGCCATGTCGGTGAGATAGACGTTGCACTTGATCACGTCGTCCATCGTGAGCCCTGCATCCTCCACGACCGCCTGCAGGTTGTCGAAGGCGCGATGCGTCTGCGCCTCCACGTCACCCTCGATGAGCTTCCCCACCGCGGGATCGATCGGCGTCTGGCCGGAGCAATAGAGCAGGTCGCCCGCCCAGACGGCGTGCGAGTACGGGCCGATGGCGGCGGGGCCGCGCGAGCTTTCGACGTGGTGACGAGGCATGGCGTGCGTGCGGTGAAGGGAAGTGGAGGCGGGCAGTGACGACGGTGGTGCGCGGTGAAGATCTGTTGCTGACGGTTACGGCGTCTTGGCGGCACCGGGCGGCGGCGCCGGCGTGGTGGCGCCCGGGACAGTTGCCGCGGCCACGGAGTCGGCACGCGCGCGACGTTCGCGCGCCGCGATGACCTTGCTCAACCGCTCGCGCGGCAACGACCCCTGCGGGGCGGTCCAGCCGCTACGCTCGATGGGCGACGGGGTGCCGCGCGCGGTACGCAGCGCTCCGACAAACTCGGCATAGCGCGACCCCGGGTTCCACAGCGCCCAGCTCTTCGCCCCGGCATCGTAGACGCCCTGGATCTGCTGGCGTAGCTCGGCCGGACCGTAGCTCGCCCCGCGAATGCTCATCGCCTCGAGCCACGGCATCACCTCGCCCACGGCGACCTTAGCGGAGTCGCGCACGAAGCGCGTGCGCTCCATCGCGTCGGCAGTCGCCAGGCGCACGATCTCGTATGGCTTGGCGATGGGACGCGGAAAGCCGTAGAGCCCCGCCGAGTAATGCGACGGATAGACCATCGGGAGGACGACGTCGGCGGTGGAGATGACCGTCTCCCAGTGCTGCCCGATGTCGACATCTCCCTCGAGGTGCGTGACGAGCCCGAAGACGTCGGCGGTGACAGGTACCTGGAAGTCGCGCAGCTTCTCCTTGGAGTAGCGAATGAAGTTGCGGATGTTCTCGGCGCGCGAGACGCCGCTGCTCCCCGGATAGTGCATCACCGTGCGCATGCGCGCCGTGACATCGGGAAAGCGCACGTAGTCCCACTGCAGCTCCGAGAAGCCCATGTCGAGCGCCTCGCGGGCGATGGCCACGTTGTAGTCCCACACGCGACGATCGTACGGATTGACCCACGCCCCGCCCTTGTTGTCGCGCCAGACGCTCCCGTTCACGTGACGGATCGCCAGCTCCGGCTTCCGCTCGGCGAGTTGGCGGTCCTTGAACACGACGATGCGGGCGACGGAGTAGATCCCGTGCGCCTGCAACGTGTCGACGAGCGCGGGGAGCCACGTGGTGGCGGGGCGCTGGTCGGCGCCTATCTCCTTCGCCAGCGGGATCGAGGTGCTGTCGTAGGCGAGAAAGGTGTCCGACTCCTTCACGTCGATCACGAAGGCGTTGATCTCGGTGGAATCGGCGATGGCGATGAGCGCCGCCATGCGACTGCGCGAACCGGCGGCCCACGCATTCACGTAGAGCGCACGCACCGAGTCGGGGCGCGGGACGCGATGGCCGAGCTTCGCCCGCCACGCCGCCACGCTGTCAGCCGCGCGGTCGACAGGCGGGCGGGCGCGCGCCGCGTTAGGCGCTGCCTGCGCGCCTGCGTCCTTGCGTCCCTCGCCTCCGCAGGCGGCGACGGTGAGCAGGAGCGCGACCGCAGCGAGGACGGCTGACGCGCCGGTCCGCGTGCTCGTGCGAGTGCTCGTCCACGTGCAGTTGCCCGTGCGTCTGTTCGCGTGCGTCACTTGGCGGCGGTGATGACGATGTTGCGGTACTCCACCGGCCCGTGGTCGCCCTGCAGGAAGATCGGTCCCGGCTTCCCCTCGTCGCTGTCGAGCGCCCCGCCGGTGATCCCCGGGATCACCTGGTCGGCGATGATCGTCTTCCCGTTGAGCACGATCGTCACGCGGCGTCCGATGAGCGTGATGTCGTACGACTGCCACTTGTCGGGGCCGAGCGAGGCCAGCTCGTTAGGGATGAGGTGGCCGTACACGGCGCCGAGTCCGTCGATCTTCGCCTCGTTCCCCTGCGTGTCTTCGACCTGCACCTCGTAACGCCCGCGCAGGTAGACGCCGCTGTTGCTCCCCGTGGGGAAGCGGAACTCGAGGTGGAGCTTGAAGTCGGTGAACTGCCGCTCGGTGACCAGGTCGGTGCCCGCCGCCTTGTTGCGCAGGACGCCGTTTGCGACGTCCCACTGGTTGGTCCCTTCGCCGAGCGCCTTCCACCCGGTCAGGTCGCGCCCGTTGAAGAGCGTGGTGGGCAGCTCCCACGCCGGCGGTGCCGTGCGCACGAGCGACGGTGCGCGTGCGCCGCGGAACGCCTGCTTCTGGCCGTTGGCGTAGCTGATCGTCCCGCTGATCGAGTCGCCCTTGAGTTGCCCGACGACCGTGTTCTCGCCTTCGGCGTCGTTCCACTGCGGCGGCAGGGAGAATTTGAAGTCGCCCTCCTTGTAGTCGATGCGCGCGACGGGGCGCGCGCTTCCGACCATGTTCACGAAGGCCCCCACCAGCATGCTGCGCCCCGAGTGGCGCACCTCGAGCCACGCCGCCTTGTGTCGCCCCGGGGTCTCCATCACCAGGTCCCAGCGCCCAATGAGTGGTGCCTGCGACTGCAGCACGGCGGAAGGAACCGGGGCGAGCGCGACGTGCAGGTGCGCCGCGGCAACGAGGGCGAAGAGCATGGGCATGCGAGTCGAGGAAAGGGGATGCGCGAGTTGGAGAATGATACCCCGGATTCGCTAGCGGCGCGCCGAGTCGCTGGGGCGCGGTTCGGGGCTCGTGCGTGGCGTGCGCTCGAGTCGCTGCACGTCGGCGGCCACCCCTGCGAGTAGCGCATCGAGCGCCGCACGGTCGCGCACCCCGCCGCGCAACACCACGGCATGGATGGCCTGGGTGGCGGCGATGTCGTCGAGCCGGTTCCGGTCGAGGATGACGAGGTCGGCGGCGTTCCCGATGCGAACGGTGCCGTGGCGTCCGTCGCGCCCCAGGAAACGAGCGCCGTTGATGGTAGCGGCTCGCAAGGCCTCGAGCGGGGAGAGGCCGGCCTTCACCATCAGCGCCAGTTCGTGGTGCAGCCCCAGGCCGGGGTAGTTGAACGAGTTGAGGAAGCCGGCGTCGGTTCCTGCGAGGATGAGGACCCCGGCACGCTGCAGCAGCGGGAGCTTGGCACTCGTGAAGTCGTACAGCGCGTGCCGCCGAGCGATGGCGGCGGCGTCGGCCGTCGCCGCCCGTTCGACACGCCATGTGTAGGTCGTGCGCAGCCCGGGGCCGATGTAGCGGAGGTACGGGTCCTTCGCATGGTCTTCCTGGTCGAGCCAGGCGAGGATACGGCTGATGTTGAGCGTCGGGGTAATCGCCGTCCCGCGCTCGGCCATGAGGCGATACGTCGCGGTGGCGGTCGCCTCGTCGAACGTCTTCATGACGTCGCCGCCGGCGGCCACTCCCGGGCGTTCGGTCCCGGCACGAATGGCGTACGAGAGGTGCTCGATGGAACGCAGCCCCGAGTCGACCGCTTCACGCACGGGGACCGAGACCGGGATGTGGGCCGAGCTGCGGATGCCGCGCCGGCGCAGCTCGCCTAACGCATAGCGGAACAGGTCGGGGGCGAGCGTGTTGTCGGTGAGCTTCACGAAGTCGACGCGCATGGCCTGCAGCTGCGCGATCCCTGCGTCCACCTCCTCCCGTGTCCCCACCTCGAGGTCCCCGGGCCAGATCGAGTTCTTCCCCTCGAGCTTGGGCCCCGAGGTGAAGATCGTGGGGCCGTCGAGCGCGCCGCGGGCCACCGAGTCGCGCCAGGCCAGTACCGATGGCGAGAGGTCGCCCGCCGCATCACGCACGGCGACGATGCCGTGCGCGAGGAAGAGCGGAAGGAGGAGCCGGTTCTCGGCGATGAGGCTATCGCCACCGCCAAAGTGGACGTGCATGTCCCAGAGCGCGGGAATGACGTAGCGTCCGCCGGCGTCCAGGGTGCGCGTGGCGCGCAGGCGCCTCGCGCCGGCTTCCGTGGTAATCGCGATGATCGTGTCGCCGCGGATGGCGATCGCGCGATCGCGTGCGATGCGCCCGGTCTCGACGTCGACGACGTGCGCGTGCCTGACGAGCAGGTCGGCGGAACGCACGGATTGCGCGGAACGCGCCGACTGCGCGGTGGCGGGCGGGGCGCCGACGTGCGCGAGCACGACCGCGAACGACAGCGTCAGGGCGGGGATGGCCCGCATGCGGGGATGAGGGGCGCGAGTGAGGGCAGCGGACGAACGGGACGAGTCTACCGCATGTCCCCTTGCCCCTCTACCGGCGCTCGTGCGCGCTCACGACCTCCCGCTGGTCACGCGTGCACCTCGGTGCAAAGGAGCGCGCTGGCGATGGCTCCTCGAGACGCCCTCGCCAGCGCTCGCGTGCGTCGATCGGTCTGTAATGGCCAACAGGTGCTACGAGCGGATGCTGCCGCTCGCGTTTACGAGCCGCGCCGTCCCGACTTGGCGGACGTCGCTTGCGGCTTCACGCCGGCGGTACGCGGGGGAAGCGGGGGCTTCCCCTTGGTCTTGCCCCCGCCTGCAGCCGGCCCCCCCTTGGGGTGCGCGGCAAAGTCGGGGATGTGGCGCTTCTTCATCGAGGTCTCCTCGCGCGAAGTGGTGGAGGGTGACTCGTCAGGCACCTGAAGTGTAGCCACGGAGCGCCCCGTGCGCACGATGCGGTGCGTTCGGGGCGCTCCCCGCCGTTGAGGCGCCGGTCACCCCCCAATCGCCCCCGTGTGTCCATCGGGGGTGTAGACCTCGACCGAGAGCGAGAAGGTGCGCTCGTTCCCCGGCGACAGCGCCCCGACCCCCATCACCTGGCGCGCCACCTCCTCGCCGCGTTCGTTGCGAATGGTGAGGAGGACCGAGTACTCCCACGCTTCGCCGCCGAGGGTGTGTCGCAGCGTCCCTTCCACGCGAAGGGGGGTAACGGTGCGCTGGGCGCGGGCAGCGGCACCGGAGTCGAAACGGAGATGGTGCTGGCACTTGGGACACCGCACGGCGCTCTCGAGGATCGTCGTGCGGCAGTGCGGGCAGCTCCGCGCCGCCCCCGGGACGCTCTCGCGCACCGGGCTCATGGCGCGGCGCCGTTCTCCCGGACGATGGCGATGGGCGATGTGGGGGCCTCGCTCCAGCCGAACTCCACGCGCCCGCGCATGCGCGACCCCGCGGCCACCGTGAGGGAATCGGCCTTGAGGTCGCCCACCAGGACGCCGGAGGCAAGCAGCTCCACGCGCGCGGCGTCGAGCACGTTCCCCTCGAGTTCCCCGGCGATCGTCACCGAGTTGGCACGCACGCCGCCGCTCAACTTGGCCCCCGACTCGATCGTGAGATTCCCCTCGACCGTGACGTCGCCCTTGAAGCGCCCTGCGATGCGGATGTGCCCGCTGCCGTCGATCTTCCCCTCGATCGTGAGGTCGGCGCCGATCACCGATTCGGTCGCGTCGCGTGGCGACGTGCGCCGCTGGGCTTCGCGCGCATACGCCAGGTCACCCGGCGCATCGATATCCTTGCGTGGGGCCGGCTCCGTTGCGACGCCGGCACCCTCTTTCCGAGGGGGCGTCTGTTCCTTCCAGAGTGCCACGGACACATCTCCTGTTGAGGTCCCGGACGATTGCGTCCGAGGTACCCTCCCGCGCTGTCTCCTGCGTCACCAACAGCGCAAACACTCGTCAGGCAGGCTCGACGGCGTGATGGCACTCGTCAGGCAGACTCGTCCGCCATCTCGTCACGGCGGCTCCCCTGGCGGCGACGTCGCGACAACCAAACTCGGCCGTGCAGATGCTCGTCAGGCACGCGCATCAGCGCGGGCGGCGCGTCGGCGACCGCGGGCCGGGAGCGGTCGGGTCAGTCGTCCTGCGCCGCCTCGCGCGCGCGCCGCTCGGTCGCTTCGTCCAGGATCGCCCGCAGCTCGGCCAGCAGCGGGTGCCCCTCGGTGTACCGGCGCCCGTAGTCCAGGTTGAAGCGATAGTCGAAGTCGCGCGGGTTCTTCCCCTGCGTGTGCTGCAGGATCGTCTCCAGCTTGTCGAGCCCCTTGGCCAGCCGAGCCTCCGGCGTCACACCCGCCTCGTACTCGTCCCACAGCGCCACGATCTCCTCGCGCGGCACTGCCGGCAGCGCGGCGACGAGGGTCAGCAGGTCGCGCCGCTCGTCGGACGTCTTGCTCGTCCCGCGGCGCACCTGTTCCGGCGCTGGGACGTCGCCGCCGATCGCCTCGCCCAGGTCGTGCACGATGCAGATGCGAACTAGCCTCGCGAAGTCGACCTCGGGGAGAGCGGGGCCCAGCACCAGCGCCATCAGGCAGAGTCGCCAGGTGTGCTCCGCGACACTCTCGCGCTCGCCGGCAGAGGTCCAGCCGCTGCGCACGACGGTCTTGAGTGATTCGGCCGCGCGCAGGAAGTCGAGCACCTGCAGGAGTTCGTCGTGCGTCATCGGCGAGGGACGTGAGGGCCGCGACTCGCTCCTCGCGCGCCGCCGGTCACGGGACGGCGGACGCCGCGCCGCGTCGTCGGTACAGGTCGACGTTCCCGAACGATGTCTCGAGGACGAAGTGCTGCGCCAGGAAGTCGCGGAACTCCGGAAAGTCGGCCAGCGTCTTCTCCTTGCCGGAGAAGAGCAGCCCGACGACGACGTACGCCGGAGGGTCGGCGAGGGCGGCGAGATAGGCGCGACGGTAGCGCTCGCGAAAAACGGCCGTCGACCGATGCCCAACCAGCGGCAGCGCATAGCTGAACGGCGTCGCGTTCGTGCGCTGGGAGAGATAGAGCACCGGCGCATCGTACCCGAAGATCGCCACCCGATCGCTCGCCGACGTGTGGGCCTCGATGTACTCGGCCGCGGCCATCTGGTCGGCGGCAACGTAGCTCCGGTCGTCGAGCCCGAAGCGCGCATAGTACTGCGCTCGTGAATCGACCCGTGTTGCCAGACGGGCGGCGTTCACCACGTCGCCTAACGGCTGGCGCGCAAGCGGGAGCAGGATCCCCAGCACCGCCACGGCGCCCACGGCCGTGCGCCACGCGGCGCTGCTGGTGTCGGGGCGATCGCGCCCGGCGTTCAGTCCGGCCCCGACGATCGCATCGATCCCGTAGGCGAGGAGGAGTCCTGCCGACGGGAAAATCACCGCCCAGTGGTACACGAAGAACTTCCCCTGGCTCACGACCAGGGCGACCGCTCCCAGGAACCATCCGATGACGAGCACCGCCCGTCGGCGATCGCGTCGCAACGCGCTCGCCGTGCCGATCAGCATCACCCCCAACGCGAGGGCGCGCGGCAATGGGAGGAAGTACTGCACGACTCCCATCACCCGCTGGCGCAGCGAGAAGTCGGTCACGCCGGAGTAGCTGCTCGCGTTGTAGCGGACGTAGACATCGATCATCTCGTCGAGCGCCCCCCGTGCGGCGAACCACCCCAGCATCGCGGCGACCGGGAGTGCCGTGGCCACGCCAACGATGACGAGCGAGGTGAAGCGCTCGCGCATGTTGGGGCCGTCGGCCTGCACGACGACGAGGAACGGGATGAGGAGGAAGACGACGTACAGGGGCTTCATCAGCATCGCAACCCCGACCACGGCGCCGGCGACGGCAAGGGCGCGGCGTCCCGGGGCCTTGGCCAGGAGTGGCGCAAAGGCGACGGCAAGTCCGAGCGACACCGCGCCGTCGGGTTGGGCGGTGTAGAAGTAGCCGAGCGACGCGTGGGCCAGCACGAGGCCGATCGCGATCCACGGGCCAGCGGATACGCGGGTGAGCCTTCCGCCGACGCGCGCCAGCGACAGCGCGGCCCACAGCAGCAGGGCGAGGTCGAGGACGCGAATGCCCCACTGCGCCCGTCCAGACAGCAACTGCGCCGTCGCAAACCAGACGTGGGCGACCGGCCCCTTGATGTCCCACGCCTCGCGGTAGGGCATGCCGCCGTGCAGCATGGCGTCGCCGACGCTGGCCATGATCCCCTGGTCCCAGCCGAAGGGATAGGTCAGGGACGTCGCCCCCCACGCGGCGCACAGCACGAGCAGCACCGTGCGCACCATACGCGCCCCTGCGGCCGCCGGCCGCAGTGTGGCGGGGCCGGTCATCGCTTGCCGCTCGGCGCCGCGACCGAGGGGGCCAGGCGATCCTTGAGGGCAAGGAACGGCAGTTCGAACCACCGATAGCTGATCCAGGCCACCAGCAACGTGAAGCACGTCATGAGCGCGATCCACACGAACTCGGCCGGGAGTTGCGAGCCGAGCACCGGCGGCAGCTTGCGGAAGTACTCCTTCACGGGATCCACGGCCAGCTGCAATAGCAGGTGATAGACGTACGCGCCGTAACTCACCTTGCCGACCCACCGCAGCCACTGCCACTGTAACGGACGAAAGACCTTCCACGAACCGCGATCGAGGATCCCGGCGAGGATTGCCGCGAACAGCGCGGCGTTCAGGACGTAACCGATGCTGAGCACGACGAGGTCGTCCTCATGATACTGCCGATTCCACGCGATGATCGTGATGATCCCGGCGAGCGCCGCGAAGGCGACCCGGCGCCACCAGCGCCTGAGCCAGGCGCTGCCCAGCGGGTCGCGCGCCAGCGACGCCACGCAAGCGCCCGCGGCGAGCGCGTCCATGCGCGCGGGCATGAGCGAATAGGCCGCCCAGCGACTCCCGCCAGATGCAATGATCCCGACCCGGATCCCCAACGCCGTCACAATCAGCACGACGCAGGCGCGGAGCAAGCTCGTTGGCGTTGCGAGGCGCACCAGGATGGGCCACACGAGGTAGAATTGCTCTTCCACCGAGAGCGACCACAGGTGCAACGTATTGAAGTAGCTCATCTCGCCGTGCGTGAGTACCTGGAACACGTTCACCGCATACAGCCAGTACCACCCCTGGTGCGGTACCAGCGCCACCAACTCGGCTGGCGGCGGCTGCAGCAATCGTGGTAGGACGAGGAAAAGCACCGCGAGCGTGAGGTAGTACACGGGGAACAGGCGCAACAACCGCCGGACGTAGAAGGTCCGGTAGTAGCGCGCCCCCTCCTTGGATTCCAGCAGGATTCCGGTGATCAGGAAACCGCTCAATACGAAGAAGAGGTCGACCCCCATCCAGCCGGCGCGAAAGACCGCATCGACGAAGGCGTCGATCGGGTTGCCCCACGTGCGGAACTTGAAGTGCACCAGGAAGACCATCATGATCGCCAGGCCGCGCACGCCGTCCAGGATAGGCGAATGCCCCAGGCGACCGCTGACCAGCGCCCCGTCTCGCGATGCCGTCATCGGGCCGCCGTATTGCCGCGGGACTGCGACTTCTGCCACGCGCGGAAGTACTCGCCGTGCCAGTTCTCGGGCCAGTCGGTCATCTGCCACTCCGCGCCCGCGACCGCGAAACCCTTCTCGATCCGCCCGGGGACTCGCAGCGTCAGGTTGGGCGCGGGGTTAGGAGTGCACGGCACAGGGGTGTCCCAGCACCGGAACTCCGGCACCTGCACCACCAGCCCGCTACGCGTGGTGTACGGCGTCACGTTAGGCATCGCCTGTCGGGGTTGGAACCACCGCCCAGACGGCGGTATGCGAACGTCGGCCCGCACCAGGACGGTGACGAGCCCCTCCTTGCGCCCCGCGCGCCACCAATCGAGCGTCGGGTTCACGAGGAGCGGTGAGGCGCCAAGACAGGCGCCGAAGAACACCAGGACTCCCGGGTGCCCCACCCGTGATGCCAGCGACCGTCGGGAGAAGACCTGCCCCGCCAGCACCCCCACCACGCACCAGAAGAAGGCCATCGCGTACCGCGGGGCAGGGGCCATGATGAACCAGAGCACCATCGCGAACGTCAGCGGTAGCAGCAGCCACCAGGCCGCGCGTCCTTGGTTGTGCGCGGCGTCCCGCGTGTCGTTGCGTGCCCCTCCCCGCTGCCACCAGAGCAGCAGGACGAGTGCGACCACCAGGACCATCGGGATCACGACGTGATAGACGTCGTCGTCCACCTGGCTGAACCAGTTGGGAAACCACGCCGACATCCCCTGCCGCTCCCCCGACACGTACGCGAGGTTCCCCGTGCTGTGACGCGTGGAATGCTGGACGTAGTCGAACTCGGCGCGCGCGTGCTCGAGCAGCGCCTTCCAGTCGACAGGGGCCCCGAGCAGCGGCGTCGGGAAGAGCGGATAGCCGCTGAGCAGGTAGCCACGGCCGGTCCACGCCGCGCCATACACGAGCGCAATCGCCGTCGCCCACCGGAAGGTCTTCGCAGCGACGCGGGGGGTGGGACGATGCAGTGTCCACCACAACGCCACCGCCGTCACCACCGCGGCCACCGAAAAGACCGCCGCGTTCATCTTCAGCGCCACCGACGTGGCCGACAGCGCAACGATGCACACGACGTCGTACGCCTCCACCTCGGCTTCACGCCGCCCGCTCGTCAGCGCACGGTACCAGAGCGCCATGCACCCCATCCGCACCGCCGTCAGCGACAGGTCGGTCACGAAGCTCACGACCTCGTCGCGCATCGCCATGTCCAGGGCGACCGGCAGGAGGAAGAGCAGGAAGACGTCGGCCGCGCGACGCGGGCGCGTGTCGTCGGCTAGTCGCCCCAGCCCCACGATTGCCTGCGCGGCGAGCACCGCCAGCAGCAATCCGTTGGCGACGCGCCACCCCTGCCCGGCCCACGGCCCCGTCCCCACCATCGCATCGTACAGCAGGCTTGCATTGTTGAAGGCGAGCGGACCGAAGAGGTTGGCGATCCCGGGAATCGCGGGGTACGTCAACGCCCACTGCACCCCCTGCATGTGGTAGAGCGTGGTGTCCCAGTTGGTCATGGCCCCGATCGCGAGGTTCGCGATCCAGAGCGTCGACGCGACCACCCCCGCCAGCGTCCACCACCGTGACCGCCCCCCCGATGCCCCCCAGAGCGCCATCAGCGCCCGGCAGACGCTCCAGAAACCGACGATTCCGATCCCAACGACCACGACGAGCGCGGCGGCGTTCACGGGGGCGACGAAGTTCCAGAGGAGCAGGAAGAGGATCACCGCCCCGAACCCCATCCAGAACGCCGCGAGCACGTCGTCCAGCGCCGGCGCGGCGGCGAGGAAGGCGCGGCGAATCAGGAGGCCGATGCCCATGAAGGCCGCGGCGAGCACCACGAAGCTCGTCGCAATGGCCAACGTCCCCGGGACCAGACGCAACACCGTCAGCATGAGGCAGTCCTCACGACCCCGCCGCGCGTCGGACCTGTGCTCGGGCTCCGTGGCTCCCCGATTGGCCGAGCGCCGGCCACGCCGCCTTCCACGCACCAGGAACGCGCGCTCGGCGCGGTGACCCGCCGCAGGCGGCACCGGCGCGCAATGACCGTCTCGCGCGCGTGCACAGCACGGCGCGAGACGCATGTGTAAGGCAGATCACAATCCCGGAGGGGGAGGGGGAGCGACGCTCGAGGCCGAGCGTGGCCATCCAAGCGTCGTCAACTTAACGGATCACGGCAAGCAGCTCACCGCAATCAAGAGGCCAAAAACGGCCTATTGCAAGCTCAGCTTTAATCCACGCTGCGCCGGCTCCCTCGCCACGAAGGAACCGGGTATGACCCGCGAGCCCTCGACCCGTATGAGTCCCCGAGGTCTAGGACGCGCCGACGCGCGACGCGAGTACCGAAGGAACGCCGTCCCCTCGCCGCGATCGGGGCGCTCCCCCCCCACCGCGCCGCCTTCTCGCGCGCGGTGCTCCGGGCAAGATCCGCCGATGCTGTGGCCACGATCCCTCAGTGGTTGCGCGGCCGACACATGGCGACCGCGCGCCCCCCGTCGCGCGCCTCCGCCGCGCCCCCCTTCTCGACCACTTTCGCGATCGGTGTGCAAGTTCGGCTGGGGCGTGACGTCTCCCGGGCAGACCCACAACAGGATGTCACCATGCCCGCTCGAACTCGCCACGCCGACTCGCTCCGCGCTAACGCCGCCGCCTCTGCCACCGGCAGCTGCATGAACGCGGTACGCCACTCGTTGACCCGTCGCCTGCAACGCGCGACCCTGCTGGCGGCGCTTCTCGCCGTCGCACCCTTCCCGGCCAGCGCCCAGGGACGGCTCCTCGGGGGCCCGTGTCCCCCGCCCCCTCCGCCGCGCTGTCGCCCCGACGCCGACTGCGCCGTCCCCATCCAGGCGCCGTGCGGCCCGACGCTTGTCCGCCTCAGCAGCAACGTGAAGATCGCGCTCGCCGATCGTGTGCTGCGCTACGAGGTCACCGAGGTCTTCAAGAACACGAGCGGGCGCGTGGCCGAGGCCGACTATGTCTTCCCGCTCCCCGCGGGGGCGGCGTTCGAGGACCTCAAGCTGATGATCAACGGCGAACTCGTGAGCGGCGAGACGATGACGGCCGACCGCGCGCGTGGGATCTACGAGGAGATCGTCCGTCGCCAGCGTGACCCGGCCCTGGTGGAGTGGATGGGAAGCGGGATGCTGCGCACGCGCATCTTCCCGATCGCCCCGGGGGAGGAGAAGACGGTCGTGGTGCGCTACCAGAGCGTGGCCGAGCGCGAGGGGGACGCCCTGCGCATCGACTATCGCCGTGGTACCGATCCCAACGGGAGCGGTGCCGCCGCGCGCATCGGGCAGGGAGTCGCCCCGGCGCCCGTACCTAACGATACGCGCCGCGGTGAGGAGCAGGAGTGGTCGACCGTGCGCTTCGTGTATCGCGCGGGCTCCAACTACGGAGAGCCGTACTCGCCCACGCACGCGCTGCGCACGCGGGACGAGGGCGGATTGCGACAGGTGGAGGCACGCGGGAGCGCCGGCGACCTCACGATCCTCCTCCCGCTGCGGCGCGCCAACGCCGCGGCGCTGAGCGTCCTGGCGCACGCGCCGGGCGGTGAGCGCGGCTTCGCCCTCATCACCATCACCCCGCCGTCCTCGGCGCGCCGCTCCGTGCCGCGCGACCTGACCTTCGTGGTCGACGTCTCCGGCTCGATGGCCGGGCGCAAGCTCGAGCAGGCCAAGGCCGCCGGGCGGGCGCTCCTCGAGACGCTGCGCCCCGAAGACCGCTTCCGGATCATCGACTTCTCCACCGACGTGCGCACCTTCCGCGATGGCTGGACCGCGGCGACGAACGACCACGTCGACCAGGCACGCCGTTACCTGTCGTCGTTGCGGGCCGAGGGGTCCACCAACATCTCCGGCGCCCTCGAAGAAGCCCTGCAGCAGCGCGCCGCGGGAGATCGCCTCCCGCTCGTCGTCTTCGTCACCGACGGCGAACCGACGGTGGGGGAGCGCAGTCCTGACGCCATCGCCGCCATGGCTTCGCGCCGCCGCGGTGCGGCCCGGCTCTTCTCGGTTGGGGTGAGTGCCGACGTCAACGCGACCCTCATCGAGCAGCTGGCGGTGGAAGGGCATGGGACCGCGCACTTCCACCGCCAGCTGCTCGATGAGAGCGCGGTGGGGC